>VAOX01029271.1_pt1 | contig 60329 bp, 44 predicted proteins | sample 3393891 | NCBI WGS metagenome assembly VAOX01 (sample SAMN08290429, study PRJNA428436) | hydrothermal vent metagenome | isolation source: Deep-sea hydrothermal vent chimney | place: Indian Ocean: Southwest Indian Ridge | depth 2822 m m
CAACCATAAAGCGAAGGAATATGAGCTATTAGCCGGTGGTCGCCTGAAAGCATCTGAATTAGATTCTCTGGCCAAAATAAAAGAAGCGGATGGTATAGAAGCCGTACAGGCCGCTCCGGGTCTGGCTGAAGTGCGTGTTCAGGAAGCCAGAGCGGATGCGGATGAAAAAACAGGGCTGGCAGACGCGAAAGTGCTGGAAGAACGCTTGCTGGCTCAGGCCGTTGGTGATGAAAAAATCGGTATAGCAGCGGCTAAAATTAAAGAAGCCGATGCCCAGGCGACTCGGATTATGGGTGAAGCAGAGGCCAGTAAAATGGCTGATCTTTTACAGGCTCAGGCACTGGGCGATGAAAAAGTGGGCGTTGCAGCGGCTAAGATCAAGGAAGCTGATGCTGCTGCCACCAAACTGATGGGTGAAGCAGAGGCGAGTAAAATTGCCGATCGATTTGCAGCAGAAGCTGAGGGGCTTGAGAAGAAGTTTATTGCTATGCAGCAAATGGATGATAACACGCGCAGCCATGAAGAATTCCGTATGAACCTGGATCTCACACATGAGCAGACAATGCAGCATATCAGGTCAAATGTAGATATTGCGCATGATCAGGCTGAAGTACTTTCCAGTGCGTTGGGCGATGCCAATATTGATATTGTGGGTGGTAACGGTGAGTACTTTGAGAAATTTGTCAACGCCCTTGCGGTGGGTAAGTCCATTGATGGTGTCGCGGATAAGAGCAGGATTGTGAGTAAAGTTATAGAAGGATATATGGATGGTGAGGAAAGTTTAACCGGTGATATAAAAGAAATTTTCGCCGGGCTTACTGCGGGTAGCGGAAATTTACAGAACCTGACGGTGAGTGCTTTTTTAGCACAGGTGATGAAGTCGGGTAGTACAGAACAGCAGGATCTGGTGAAAAAATTAATGGGAAGCATTTCAAAAGATAGCTAAAACCCGTGTGCTTCTCATGAGCCTGTGGATATTCCACAGGTGCCCGGGAAGGGCGCAATATTGTTTTGAAACCCGTCGATATCAGGTATGCCTGAATGCAGGAAGGATAGTAAAGTGGTTAGTATAAAGCCAGATCATAACACTGAAGTTGAAAATGCGGTTGCTGAAGGTGGCGCATATGATTTAATTCGAAAACGCCTCGAAGAACAGGCAACGCAACTGGACTCGATCGCACGCCAGCTCAATACTGATCGGCTGAAGGAGTTTGGCGAAACCTCCATGGATGTAGCAGGTCGTGTACGTGTGCGTACTGAAAATAATTGTATTGCGCGGGATATTGTTCGTGTTAGTGATTACCTTTTGTTTGGGTATAATGTATTTATTGGGCTTAAAACGGAAACGGCGGTTAGTGACGTTTTTGGCTTATATGTGCTGAGTGAGTCAGATGACGGCTTTAAAGTTGAGTCAGCAAAAGTGCAGGGTAGCTTTTTAAGCGATGCGAGTTTTATTAAGGAATTTCACGAATTATATGGTTATTACAAACAGACACAGCTGTTAAAATTACGTAAAACACATAACAGATTGCTGGCATTTTTTCAGATTGGTGAAAAGATTGAAGATGTACGTGTGTTTCGCTGGTCGATTGAAAACAGTGGTAAGGTCAAATACATAGATGATCGTGGAGAGAGGGAGTACTCAAAACCATTACGTTATGATTTTGAATGGATAGAAACTACGCGTGAAAACCACGTGTCCGGGCGCTACCCGCATATCAGTATACTCGATGAGCTGTTTGTAGAAACCCTGGGTGGAAACCTGACCATTAAGGTAGAAAACAATACCGAAGATGGTCTGGGTATTTATCAGGAAGCAGTTGATGATAAAAATCAGTCATTAGCCGATGCAGCAGTAGAGTATGCAAAACTCGGTTCATTGATACTCCTGAGGATATTGCCTTATCGTGAAACAGACTGGCGATACATTATATTCAATACCGTTAATAACCAGATTAATCGCATTGATGCACTTGCAGATGCCGGCATTCAGTTGCCGGAAGATCATGGCATTATCTACCCTGGGGGTTATTATTTACAGAGTGGTGAGACAAAATCATTTGGTGATGATGCGCAGGGAATGATTTATGAAAATGCGATAAAGTCCCCCAATGGTGAAGATGTATTATACCTGTTTTATAAAGCGGATGAGGGACGTCTGGGGCTGTTTAATTACAATCTGATTCGCAAGGAGTTGTCCACGCCACTCTATGGGCATGGTTTTAGCCTGTTTGAAGATGGCAAGGCCATTCTGTTCAGTGCTGAATCGGAAGAGCCATCACGTAATCACCCCATGCAAATATGGAACACACCTTTTGCCAGTGATAACTATGCCAGTAACCAACCGGAAAGCCAGACGTTTCTGGGTAAAATCGGTAATGCCGAACTGGTACGAGCTGTCTCAGAGCTGTATAGCCTGGTGAGAGCGGTTCGTGAACAGTCGGCTTCCTCTATACTGTATGAAAATCTGATTCAAAATTGTGAAAAAATATTTTCTACCTACTACTGGATTGATGAGGGTGAATTTAAGGGACTGAGTGCCCTGGTTAAGGAAATCCAGAAAACTTCAGAGCTGGTACTTGATGAATTTGAGAAAGTAGAAAGTATTCGGGCTAAAGCAAATGAAGCGATTCAGCAGGCAGAGATGACGCAGCAGGCGTTGTTTAAATCGATATCACGTTATCAATGGAAGTCCCCTGCGGATTTTATTACGGCGCTGAATGAAATACGTAATCACCGTGGGCATCTGGTGACGATAAAAGGGTTACGCTATATTAATTTGCAACGTATTGCGGAGCTGGATGAGGACCTTGAAAAAGAGCAGGATCGATTAAGCCAGAGTACAGTACGGTTTTTAAATCAGGAAAATGCGTTTATAGAGTACACTCAACGAGTGGTTGAGTTACAGGCGCATATTCCGACTATTGAAACCGTTGTTGAGCTGGCCCCCGTAATCGAAGAACTTGAAAAAATGAGCGCAGGTCTTGATTTGTTAACCGAGATGCTAGGAACGCTAAAAGTTAATGATGCAACAGTACGCACTAAAATTCTGGAATCTATTTCAGAAGTGTATGGCAAGCTTAATCAGACAAAAGCACATGCCCGTAATCACAATAAAACACTGGGGTCTGCCGAGGCAGTTTCTGAATTTTCTGCTCAGTTTACGCTTTTTTCGCAGAGCATTACCAATGCCTTAAGTTTATCGACGTCCCCCGAAAATTGCGATGATCAGTTAACACGCCTGATTGCACAGCTGGAAGAGCTGGAAAGCCGTTTTAGTGAGCATGATGAGTTTCTTGTCGACATTCTGAGTAAGCGTGAAGAGGTTTATGAATCGTTTGAGGCACATAAGCAGGCATTGCTTGATGAGCGCCAGCGTCGTATTCATAATTTATCCAGTGCGGCAGATCGAATATTAGACGGTATTTTTCGGCGCACTGAGCGATTTACCGAACCCGATGAAATTAATACATTTTTTGCCTCGGATGCAATGGTGTCCAAATGCCGTGATCTTTCAGAACAGTTAAGAGAGCTGGGCGATTCGGTGCGCTCGGATGATATTGATAGCCGCCTTAAATTTGCAAAAGATCAGTCTGTTCGCGCACAACGTGACAAGCAGGATATTTTTGAAGACGGTGGTAGTATTATAAAGTTAGGCAAGCATCGTTTTAGTGTAAACACTCAGGCGGTTGACCTAACCATTGTACCCAGAGATGAAGAGCTGGCACTGCACCTTACGGGCACGGATTATTTTGATGTAATTGAAGATGATCAGCTGGTGAGCCTTCAGTCTTACTGGCAGCAGTCTTTTGTATCTGAATCATCTACGGTTTATCGTGCTGAGTACCTTGCTGCATCGTTGCTGGATGCAGCCGATGCGCGTGAAGAAGGTCTGGATATAGCGTTGCTCAAAAGTGCCAGCTCCTCAGAAGGCGAGTTGTTAACGCTGATTAAAAAATTTACATCAAGCCGTTATCAGGAAGGTTATGAAAAGGGGATTCATGATTATGATGCGGCGAAAATTCTACAGGCATTGCTTTCTATTCGTCAACAGGCCGGTTTATTGCGCTACCCCCCGAAGGCGCGAGCACTGTCAATATTGTTCTGGAAGCACCATTGTACGCAGCAGCCCGATGTTGAAAAATATTTATGGCATTCACGTGCGCAGAGCGCAGCTTTGCTCTCAGAATCGTTTAGTTCAGAAAGTGCTTATTTAAAAGTGCGCAAAGAAATACTGAATCAGATAGAGGAGTATTATAAAGGGTTCGATATGGATGTAAGTAAACAGGATTGTCAGTTGTCGGCAGATTATCTGTGTCGGGAACTCTCGAGTGATAACCATTCAGAAAAACTGGTGTTCAGGTGCAGTCAGTATGCAATGGCGCTGGTCACGGAATTAAAAGAGCATCTTGCAAAAATAAATCATCTTAAATCTTACCAGAAGACACTGGACGAACTGGCGGGTTCTATAGACAAACAGTGGGCACTGGTTGAATCCTGGTTAGAAGGGTATTTAAGTTTTAATAATAAAGGTGATGTTCATCGTTTTATCCCTGAGGCAATATCAATTCTACTGGTAAACCAGTCGCTGAATATAGAAACAAATAATGCGGAATTGCAGCTTGTTATTCATGATTTAATGGGCGAGCACACACAGATTGACAATCAGTCCATGATGGTTGCGCTTGATGAGTTTACCAGCCGATTGCATCAGCATAAAAATCAGGTTGTGCCTGAGTACCAGACTTTTCTGCAACTCAGACAATCGGTAGTTGACCGTGAACGGGATAATTTACGTCTTGAAGAGTTTAAAGCCAGACCGTTAAGCTCCTTTGTTCGGAATAAGCTGATTAATGATGTGTATCTACCACTGATTGGTGATAATCTGGCCAAACAAATGGGTACGGTAGGAGAAAACAAGCGTACTGATCTGATGGGACTACTGCTGCTTATATCACCACCGGGTTATGGTAAGACTACACTCATGGAATATGTGGCGAGTCGAATGGGCTTAATTTTTATGAAAATTAACTGCCCATCTCTGGGCCATGATGTGCACTCTCTTGATCCGGCGCAGGCCCCCAATGCTACGGCTCGGCAGGAGCTGGAAAAAATTAATCTGGGACTTGAAATGGGTAATAATGTGATGTTGTATCTGGATGATATACAGCATACTCACCCTGAGTTTCTACAAAAATACATTTCACTGTGTGATGGTTCTCGCCGCATAGAAGGTGTATGGAAAGGAAAGAGTAAAACCTATGATCTACGGGGGAAAAAATTCTGTGTGATTATGGCGGGTAATCCATACACCGAGTCTGGTGATACATTCAAAATACCAGACATGTTAGCCAACCGTGCAGATATATATAACCTGGGTGATGTGCTGAGTGGGCGAGAGAAGCAGTTTTCCATGAGTTATATCGAAAACTGCCTGACCTCTAATGCTGTTCTCGCACCCCTGGCCACACGGAGTATGGAAGATGTCTATAAATTTATGCGTATGTCTGAAGGTGAAAATGTAGCCAATACCGATCTCGATCATAGCTACAGCGGTGCAGAAGTGAATGAAATTGTTAATGTGCTGAAAAAACTCACAAAAGTGCAGAATGTAGTACTCAGGGTGAATCAGCAGTATATTTTATCAGCCGCACAGGACGACAAATACCGGATTGAACCCTCTTTCAAATTACAGGGTAGTTATCGTAATATGAATAAAATGGCAGAAAAAATCAGTGGTATTATGAATGATGAAGAGTTAAATAACCTGATTCGAGATCATTATCTGGGTGAAGCACAAACCCTGACCTCAGGTGCAGAAGAGAACCTGCTGAAACTCGGTGAGCTTAATGGCAGTCTTACAGAAAAAGAGCTGGCTCGCTGGGATCAGATTAAGCAGGATTATGCGCGTATACAGAGCATGGGGGGAGATGACAGTGACTCTGCCACAAAACTGGCGAATCAGGTCTCTAAAATCAGTCAGAATCTCAGTGGAATACAGGATGTTTTAACGCTGCATTCAGAAAAATCTGAACCCCTGAATCAGGTGCGTGATGAGTTAAAGCAGATTGGTTCATGGTTGAGTCAGGCCCAGATGAATGTGGAAGTTGTGAATCAGCCGGTGCCGGGTATGGATAAAGTGCTGAATAGTATGGGGGATGCGATAACTACATCGTTGCTGCCTGTGGTGAGTGCTATGGAGCATAAACTGAATATGGATCATGATATCTGGGTGCGGGTTAAGGCATTGGGAGAAGATATTTCCAGTCTGGAGAAAAGCATGGCAGTGGTTGCGAGGATGAAACGTAAGGTGATTCCGAATAAGACTCCACCCATTGATACAAATGAGAAATAGAGTTAAGGACTGCTTGTAATATTAAACTGAGCTATAGATGCAGAGCGTTTCTAATTTTATAAAATTTTATCGAAAATGCTATCGTTCTGATAACAGAGATTTATCGATATGGAATGTTTTTAAAGCAGATGATGTTTACTGGCCTGATTCAGAGCTTGAAGAGCTCGCGATGGGAAGTTTTCCGAGAATACCTTTGCCGAATGAAAAAGGTGAAGTGCTGCTGAAAAAATGTGAGTTAAAAGTACGTGAATCAAATCTTGTATACGCAGTTGCTTTTATTGCAGGAAAGCTAACCGGCTTAAGTGGTTTTTCAACTGAACGGGATATTTGCAGCCCACTGATTTATTATGATGCAAAAATTGAATATCAGGATGATAATTATTATATAAAAATAGATCTTAATAACCCACATATTAACTATTCTCTTGTTGCAGCAATTAGTGCCGGTGAGGATGGGGATTCTGCGCAGGGTGATTTTCCTGAAGTATCAGACAGTCTTGATAATGTAGTCGTGGGAAATATCATAAACTGGTTAAATAAAAACTCAATTGTTGATGAGACGCTTGAGCTGGTGCGTTTCCCAAAACTCGTTAATAAAGAGAGCGCCAACGCCTTAATTAAGAAAAATAGCGTATTACTCGCGCTACCCGCTGCTGCATTACTGCTGGTGGATCGCCCGAAAGGCTCGCGCGGTGTACTGCATGAGTTAAAAACACTGGAATCCGAGAAGAGCTATTCAACGCCATTGATGGCCCTGTTTGCATTGGGTTATTCCCACGTAAAACCTGTAAAAATTACCAGTAAAGGCGTGGATAACACGATAATACCCAGCCTGTTGAGCACCGCGCAGATTAAAGCACTGGAGATTGCTGGAAATAATGTGTTAGGTCTTGTCTCCGGGCCACCGGGTACAGGAAAGAGCTATACTATTGCCGCCATTGCGCTGCACAGGATATTGCAGGGAGAGCATGTGCTTATTGTGAGTGAAACAGATCAGGCGCTGGATGTGATTAACACGAAGCTGGCAGATGATTTCAATGTGGGAAAAGCGGCACTTAGAACGGGTAAGAAAGAATTTTTAAGGGAATTGAAAAAATTAGTTGATGGCTGGCTTAAAACAGGCATTGTACATGTTGCTCAGGATGAAATTGATAAATTAACAGGCGTTCTCAAGACTCTCCAGAAAAAAATACAGGCGACGGAAAAAAAATTTATTTCCAGAGCAAATCAGTCCATTGCCTGGGGCCACAGTCTGGCGGGCTCAGGATTTCTGGATAAAATTAAAAGGGCTTATATAAAGTGGAGAATTGAGTTATCTGAGCCTCATTGGAAAAAAATAAATGAGCTGGAAGCTTTGCTGGAGGAGCGAGATAAAAAGGCAGCGCTTTATCTTAAGAAATGGCTGAATAATTCAATAAGAAATTTGTTAAAGCACAATCGTGAAGAGTTATCGAAGTTTAATATGGCTATACGAGCGAGGAGTTCAAAAAAACAGCTTGAGCTTCACGGTGAGATCGATTACAGAACTTTATTTGGCGCTTTCCCTGTATGGCTTGCGAGCCTTGATATGATACATTACAGCTTGCCGCTAAAAAAACATCTGTTTGATCTACTGATAATTGATGAAGCTACACAGTGTGATATCGCCAGTGTTATTCCAGCCCTGCAAAGAGCAAAACGGGTATTAATTGTAGGTGACAGTAAACAGTTAAAGCATGTGTCGTTTATTTCGTATAAAAATGAGAAAAAAATGTTTCTTGAGAGCGGTATGGATGACCAGAGCTATGACCAGTATAGTTACAAAAGAAACAGTATCCTCGATCTGGTCTCCAGTTTAATAAAATCGCAGAATTCTGTTGTAATGCTTGATGAACATTATCGAAGTAAGCCTGATCTGATTTCTTTTAGTAATAATAAATTTTATAATTCACGGCTAAAAATCATGCAGCACAGACCTGATGAGTTTATGACGGGAAATATTATTATAAAAAAGGTAGAAGGCACTCGTAACAGTCAGGGTGTTAACAGGGAAGAGGCGAGCGCAGTAATTGAAGTACTCACAGGGCTGATTTCGAAATACACTGATTATGCAGTAAAACCCTCCATAGGGATATTGTCGCCGTATAGAGACCAGGCTATTCACTTACAGAAACTATTGCTAAAGCAGGTATCGCTGGGTGATATTGAAGCGCATGCAATACGTGTTGCCACACCCTATGGTTTTCAGGGCGATGAAAAAGATTATATGCTGATCTCCATGTCTGTTGATAATGATTCCAGGCGTGCAGCCGCCTATCTTAACAGGGAAGATATGTTTAATGTCGCTATTACACGATCCAGGCAGAAAATTTATATATTTAGCTCAATTGATCATAATAAATTACCTGTAAATAACTTGTTCAGGCAGTATATGGAGTCTATTGACAGTGAAAAGCCGGTGTTTAATGCTGATGAGGTTAAATTTGATGGTTTTCAACATGAGGTCTGTCATGTGCTTGAATCTAATGGTATAAAAACCTGGCGCTCATACCCTGTTGCGGGTAGAAATGTTGATATACTGTGTAGATATAAAACCAGTACATTGGCAATTGATTTAATTGGATTTCCGGGTGAGTGCAGTGAGTTTCTGGAACTGGAAACGTACTATCTCTTTTCAAGGGCAGGTCTTGATATATTTCCACTGTCCTATGGCCAGTGGACAATAAATAATGAATTATGTGTTTCTGAAATAAAAAACACATTATTAGCTTCGTAGGATACATTGATGAATGATTATGACACATTGCAGGGAAAAATTGAGGCGCTAGAAGCGTCCATTAGCGCTAGTCGTGAAGAGTATTCAGCCAGAATACAGGCGTTAAGCCAGGAGCTGAAATTATTACGTGAACAATCTGATCCTGCCACTGCCACTTCTGAATCGCAGCCAGTGTTGCAGCCAGTATCGCAGGAACCCATAACCGGGCCTGTTAAAACCGCTGCTACTGATATGCAGGCCGTTAGTCAGCATAAAATTTCCAGTCAGGATATTGCTGCTTCGGCTATTCAATCGGTCGCAGCTTCAATGGCTGCTGAATCAGACTCCGAGACATCAGGTCAGCCTCGGGTAGAAGCCATAGATGATAAAAAGGCCGCTTCCAGGCCCGCTCGGTCAACTGCTCAAGTAGAATCTCGGCCAGAACCGAGGCCAGAATCCAGGCCAGAATCCAGGCCAGAACCGAGCTTTATGAACTCTCTCATATCAAATGCTTTTGAAACATTTCTTGCTTATATACTAAGCTCGCTGGCAATTTTCGCTGCCCCCGCACAGGATCTGTATACTCGGCTGATTAAACTCTATTATCATTATCAGAAACAGGGCAAAGCGCCGGTTTTTCTAATGACGGTCGCAGGCTTAATCACGCTTACTGTAGGATTTGGCTATTTGCTTCAGTATTCATTTACCATGCTGTTTAGTGATACCTTAAAGGCCGCCACTGGTTTTTTCATAGGCGTTGCTATTATAGGGCTCGGTGTTTTACTCTCGAAAAAGAAAACGGATTTCAGAGACTATGGTGCCAGTGTAATAGCGCTGGGCATTATTTTTAATTACATGACGGCCTATTTTATCGGGCCATATTATAATATTGTTGGTGAAACAACGGGCTTATTGCTGTTGCTGGGCGTTACTCTGGCTGCATTTTCGCTTGCACTCATTTATGAAACGCGGGTGGTATCGGCTATAACACTCATTGGTGGTGTTTTTATGCCATTTGTTGTGGGTGAAGCGCAGTCTGCCGGGCTGGTGTTTCTTGCTTACCTGTTCGTGCTTTCCATGGGTAATCTTTACCTGTCCTGGCGAATTAAATGGCCTGCTCTAGCACAAATTACATTTTTTCTGAGTCTCTCTGTTATTGAATTTACAGGTATCAGTGATGCGGTTTATCCTGTTGCTGCGGTTGTTTTATTATCGGGTTTTTTCTACGCCTATACCTGGTTCTGGTCATTTAATGGCTTTCAGCTTAAAGAGGCTCTATCTAAGCAGGACCTGACAATATTAGTCGCTAATGCGTTCTACTTTATCTATGTTGTCATGCAACTTCAAATGGGTGATTATCTTATTGCGGGCACTTTTTTGCTTCATGCGATGGTACTGGTTGTATTGATGAAGGCGCTTAAACTAATAAAGAGCGTTGCGGGCCCACTTTATATGTTGATAACCGGCCTGTTAATTGCCACTGCTGTGTTTGTCCTGGCTCCCGCAGATATAACCAGTATTATCTGGGCGATTGAAGGCCTGGCTATGTTATACATTGGGTTTAAGTATACGCATAAACTCATTCGTAGCGAAGGCTATGTTATTTATATTGTCGCAATGTCCAGTCTGGCCTGGCAGTCTCTTCTTGCCTTTGACGCGGCTGCATATACCGATATACCCTGGCACTGGATAAACCTGCTGGCATTTGGTGTGTTAAGTTTTGCAGGTTACAGGATCATCTGTTATTTTAAAGACGAGGCTAGCGCCATAGAGCTTAAGGCTGCATTTGTTCAGAATGAGCTGTTCAGCTTCTGGGGTGCGATTTCCTTAAGTGCCATCATTATCTGGAATACATCTTATGCAATGGCTATTCTGGCAATTATCCCTGTTACCTGGTGTTTTTATCGGGCTGCCAGACATCAGTTGAAGTTTGCTCAGATAACCGGTTATTTTTTAACGCTGGCGTTTATTGCACAAATTATTTTTGGGATATTTGATGCGTCGTCTGCGGCTATTTCTCAACAAACAGTTTATACCTGGATCGCGTTATTAGAGTTATTCGGTTTTATCTGGGGAATGCGCTTTTATTACCAGATTTTCGAATTATCCGGCCGAACAAGGACACTGGCATTTAAACTACACAATGTTTATTTTTATATGCCGTTGATGTTAGTACTGTCTGCTTTGTACCGTGTTTTTGATGAAAATGTATTTGGCGGATATCCACTGGAGTTTGGCTATCTCTGGTTTGACTTTATACTGGTTGCGGGTCTAATAGCCAGTTCATATCTGTTAATAAACAAAACACAGAAATTTGATGAATCTGCAAGCTTTGCGCATTATCGTTATGTGCTAAATGAAACGGTGTCGCTTCTGGCAAGTGTTATATTTCTGTATACAGTTGCCATATTATTTGCTGAGTGGATGTATAATGCGGCTATGCTACCTTTGCTGTATTTGCTGCACAGAGGACTAAAACAGAAGCTACCTTTAACAGAGCTGTTTGCATGGCTGCATTTTGTGTTTTTTGCAGTCATGACAATGATAAGTTATAAACTGGTGGGCAATTTACATTTTTCATCTCAGCCGCTGGCAACCATGATGGGCTGGGTACAGATGTTGTTAAGTGCATGGGCATTACAGTCAGTTTATGATCATAACGATTGTAAAAAAAGGGGGTATCAGCTTGCAAGGTATGTCCGTATCGGTGTTTATCTGTTAATTCCGCTTTTATTTCTGCCCCGTGTTTTACGCTTATATGAAGATTATTTCTCAGTTGCACTCTGGGGTTCATTTACTATCAGCTGGCTGATGTACAGGAAACTTCAAGTTACAGCATTATTGAAGCAACTCAGTGTGCTCTTTATTATTGCTATATTTAGCACTGTTGCTATGTCTATGAGTGCGCTCAGTGGTGGCAGTGAACTTGCTGGACTGATCTCCCTGTGTACAGGTGTTTTAATTGCGAGTGTTTTTCACTACATTGAGAAAACCCTGTTATGTGAAAACATTAAAAAATCGCCTTACTTTTTACTCCAGCTGATAAGTCCTTACTTTTATGGCTTCGCAATTGCGGGTTTCAGCTATGCGCTATTGCATCAGATAGCCGTGGTGCCTGTTATTATTGGGCTATATTTTGTGTATCTGCTACAGGCACGCAGATTATTTAATGTAGTACGTGAATCACTTCACATTAGCTATGTCCTGAGCTGGCTGGGGCTGCTGTGTGTGCCGTTGCTGGTTCTGTATCAGGTGTTCTCATCGACAGGTGATATGAGCACTGTTATGATACTCATCGCAGCAAATCTGGTGTCGATAGTGGGTCTGTGGTACTTAACTCACCAGCGTATCGCTGTCCTGCGGCTGTTTACAGGGAAATATACCAGTCGCAATGTACAGTACTGGATTTTCCACTGTTTGCTGGCCGCGGTATATACAGGTTCCCTGAACCTGATTTTTACCGACTGGTCCGTTGGTACTTCGATAGCTCTGCTGATTCATGCAGTAATGGTACTGTTTTTGACCCTGTCAGATAGATATAAGGGGTTATTGCGCCTTTCGATTGCCCTGTATACTATAACGGCAGTTAAAGTCATATTCCATGATATGGATGATTTTGAGAATATACACAGGGTGATTGCGCTGATGTGTATAGGTAGTATTTTAATGGCGGCGGCATATGTATTTCAAAAATTAAGGAATAAACAAATATCATGAACTTGCAGGAACTTGAAGTAGTTTTATCCAGCAGTCTGGAAGATTTTAAACTTGATCAGGATGAGAAAATGCAGCTCAGGGCATTGTCTGATACATTAAGTGAAGATCAGATCGGCTTTGTAAAGAACAAGGCTTTTGACCTGTGTCGGCCTTTTATTGAAGCGGGGGGAGTCGATGCGATTCGGGTCCACAGCTGGTTAGAGCGGGTTGTAAAAGCCATTCAGCCGGTTCGTTCAAATATAAGAATTCAGTCCTTTGCCTGCTTCAGTCCGGGTAATGACTGCAGGGATAATATTATCCGCCTGATTAAAAACGCAAGGAAATCACTCAATATCTGTGTTTTTACCATATCGGATAATAAAATAACGGATTCGATACTTGACGCTCATAAGCGAGGCGTTGATGTGGTTATAATTAGTGATAACGACAAGGCAAATGATCGCGGCAGTGATATTTATCGTCTTGCCGATAAAGGCCTGAACGTCATTCTTGATCAGTCTCCCCACCATATGCATCATAAATTTATGCTGGTGGACAATAATGTGCTCCTTAATGGTAGCTTTAACTGGACCCGCAGTGCAACCGATGTGAATCAGGAAAATATACTTATTTCGTATGAAGATGAGCTGGTTGAGTTATTTCAGCGGCGCTTTGAAAAAATGCAGCAATCATTCAAAGGGGCAATATGAGCAACATAGATCAGTTTGAAAGTCTGTTTCGTTCTGCAATTCACGATGTGTATGAATACAGTAAACTAAATTTCAGTAGTTTACTGATCGTTACAGATTTGCAGGCAACAGAGAATGAAGCATTTAGCGCACAGGTTAAAAATTTCTTATCGGCCGCAAATTTATCTGAAAATGCTAAATGGCATAATTTAGCCAGAGGTGATTTTGTTACAACGTCAGAACTTCTGGATGCGGTCGCTGAAATAAAGCCCGACATAATATTCACTTATCGGAATATGCACAGCACGGCCTGGAAGCATCCCCATAGTCTGGGAGAACACCTTGATGTGCTCATTCAGAAAACGGACTCGCCGATTTTCATATTGCCGCATCCTGATGCCGGTTATGCGATGGATCATGCGATGGAAAACCGTGATGTGGTTATGGCTTTAACCGATCATTTATCAAATGATCATGCGCTGGTTAATTATGCGGTTTGTTTTACTCAGAGTAAGGGCGCATTGTATCTGGGACATATTGAAGATATCGATACGTTTGATCGTTATATAGATGCAATATCCAGAATTCAGACCATTGATACTGACGATGCAAAAGAAAAGCTGGCAAAAGAGTTATTAAAACAGCCGCAGAGTTATATTAACTCTGTTATAGAACACCTGAAAGAGGAGAAGCTTGATATTGATGTCAGGTCAGAGGTGAGCTTTGGCCATCATTTAACCGAATTCAGGAAATGTATTGAAGATTATAAAGTTGATTTGCTGGTAATGAATGCCAGAGACCATCAGCAAATGGCCATGCATGGCCTGGCTTATCCACTGGCGGTGGAGCTTCGACAGATTCCTCTACTAATGATTTAGCGTCTTCTGGATGAATCCCGGATAGATAATTAAACAGAATAAATTTCAGGAAAATATAGAACCCGTATGTCAACTCAATCCACCCCTACAGAGGCAATCGTGCAGATTGCGCAGGTTACCCCCGAAATCACCTGGTTATTCACGGTAATTCTGGTGGCGATGATACTTAGCCTTGCCCTTGAAGAAAAAATTCATGCGAAAAAATCCCTGATTGTAGGGCTTTTTTCTATTATCAGCCTTGTGCTGGGTACCGCTTTAAACATTATTCCTTTTGGTGAAGTGACATTACCCGGAGGGCACCAGATAGAAATGCCGGTCTATGTTTCGGCAGTAGACTGGGGCGTTATTGCGATTATTCTGGGTTCCAGTCTTTTTGTTGATGTCACATCAAAATCGGGCCTGTTTGGCTGGATTGCGATTAAACTGACCAAAACCTCAGGTGGCGATCCTCTGAAGCTGCTCTGGTACTACGGCATTATGACGGTGGTTTTCTCGGCGGTATTAAATAATGTAACGGCGATGATTATTGTAGGTTCGCTAACCGCTGTTTCTCTGGGAAAGCTTAATCGGAAAAAGCTGCTGCTGGGCTTTTTGCTAACCGAAGGCCTGTTAACCAATATTGGGGGTTTATTAACACTGATCAGTTCTGTACCCAATATCATTATCGGCAATGCTGCCAATATCAGCTTTGTTGACTTCTTTCTTAAAGCCAGCCCGTTTGTGCTGGTGGCGACCGTCGCAACGATTTATATGAGTACGAAGCTGTTTTCAATTAAAGGGCTCAGTACCGAAGAAGAAAAGGCGGAGGCCAGCTTCCTGATTTCCAGTTTTGATGAAAACGATGGCATTGAGAGCAGGGCGTTTTTCTGGTTTGCCAGTGTGATGCTCTTATTGTTTATCGTGGCGATTGCTTCAGCCTCCGTTATGCCCGTTGAGAAAGAGCTGGGTATGGGATTTGTTGCAATGGGCTTCGCGGCCATTATGCTGATTCGGCACAAGTCGGAAGTGGATCAGTTTTATAAATCACTGGACTGGGATTTAATTGGGTTTTTTATGGCGCTGTTTGTGGTGATCAGTGTAATGGAACATGCGAAGGTACTGGAGTTAATTGGCAGCGGTATTAATGTCATAATAGGCGAACAGCTAAGTTTATTCGGCACCAGTATGTTGCTGGTTTCATCCGCAATTGCCAGTTCGGTAACGGATAATATTCCATTGGCGGCCATGCTATCCAAAATACTGGTGGCGGGAGGTACGCCCGAGAGCTCACCTCTGTGGTGGTCTGTGGTGTTTGGCGCGAACCTGGGCGGTAACCTGACGCCAATTGGCAGTGCTTCTACGCTGGTAGCGGTTACAATTATACACAAATATAAACTGACGTTGTCATTTGCCGGTTTTGTGAAAATAGCCTTTCCATTTGCGTTGCTACATATCGTGCTGGCCTCAGCTTATGTGCTTGTGTTTTTATATTAGGCCGATGGATATGTATTAAAATGAGTCTACCAAAATCTTCCGAGCAGCTTTCATCAACGGATCTATGCTCGTCCACATCCGATCATTTCATTGTTCGCAATGGCCGAGAATACTCGGGGACCCATTTACTGATCGATCTATGGGGTGCTTCGTCTCTGACTGATATTGAGTTTATAGAAAAAGCGCTTAAAAAATGCATCGATGTATGCGGAGCCAGCCTGTTGCATATACATTTGCATCAGTTTAGTGACAGTGGCGGCATATCAGGAGTCGCAATTCTTGCTGAGTCTCACATTAGCCTGCATACCTGGCCTGAGCGTGATTATGCTGCGTTTGATGTTTTTATGTGTGGAGCGACTCAGCCAATGCTTGCTGTCGAGGTTCTCAAACAGGCGTTCAGACCTGACAGGCTGAGTGTAAAGGAGATTTTACGCGGCAGTGCAGAGGTGTCCAGATAAGGACTTATATTAATTTTTTGGTATACTGTATCGCGTTAATAATGTCAGAAAATAATGCAACCAGAGTGGGCTCGGATTGTTCTAGCAGGCAGAGGGCAGGCAGGGGGCAGAAACCGTACAGGAATACTAATATCAAAAAAAACAATGACTTACTAGACTCTCTAAGTACTGTTCAAACCCCGGAAGGTGTTGATATCTACCTGCGTCTGGCGGGTATCTGGCCGCGCAGTGTGGCCTGGTTGATTGATACCATGATTCGAGCTGCACTTTATATTGCGATGGCGATTGCATTTAACACCCTGGGTGATTTTGGCAATGGGTTGTTGCTCATTTCAATTTTTCTGATTGAGTGGTTCTATCCTGTGATCTTTGAAGTTCTGAACATGGGCATGACCCCAGGTAAAAAGTCCATTGGCATTCAGGTGCTTAACAGCGATGGAACCCCCATTGGATGGTCGGCTTCTCTGCTGCGTAATATATTACGAACGGTTGACTTTTTACCGCTTTTTTATGGTTTTGGCCTTATATCCATGCTTCTCAACGGCAAATTCCAACGTCTGGGGGATCTGGCAGCGGATACCCTGGTGGTTTATTATAATAATACTTCAGCGTTTACAGAAATTCCTCATTACACGGCAATCAAGCCGGGTTATGAGCTAAATCTGAAAGAACAGCAGGCTATTATCCGTTATGCGGAACGCTCAAAACAGCTTTCAGATGAACGCCTTGCCGAGCTTGCTGAAATACTCAACCCCATCGAAACCGGGCAATATGCAATGAGTAAAGACAAATTGCTGGGTATAGCAAATGGCTTAACAGGACATCAGTAGGGCATCAATGAAACAGGCGGATTTTGAGGCTAAATATCAGGACTTCTGGCGAGAGCTGGAAAATAAGCTTAATATTGATTTACGCGCATATGCCAGCAACACGGAGTTTAAAAAAAGCAGGGTGGCGGATGATGGCGTAAAGAAATCGGATAAAATGAAAGCTCTGGTTAGCAGAATAAGCTCAGGCATTGATCTGGGTAAGCAGTTCCCGGAGAATTATCGGCTATTATGCCACCACCTGTCGCTGGCGAGATCACGCCATTACAGCCCGTTGCTAGTTGACAGGCTTGAAAAGCTGGTGATTAATACGCATCAGGTTTATTACAGACGTAAAACCCATCTGTTATATTCTGTACTGGTTTATTTTACATCGGGCTTTGCGCAGTCTGTTCGTCAACAATGGCGCTGGGTTGCCTTATCCGGCATTTTGTTTTTTGGTAGCTTTTTTGCCATGCTTATTTCTGTGCAGTTTTATCCTGATATGATTTATACCATTATGTCGGGAGAACAAATCGCGACTATGGAATCCATGTACAACCCGCAGGCTGATATTATTGGCCGCGGGCGTGATTCTGGCAGCGATTTTAAAATGTTTGGCTTCTACATTTTTAATAATACGGGTATTGGTCTGAAAACATTTGCCAGTGGGTTATTGCTGGGAACTGGTTCAGTGCTCACACTTGTTTTTAATGGCCTTTCAATCGGAGGTGTTGCGGGCTATCTAACATATATTGGCTATGGAGAAACATTCTGGCCCTTTGTTTCAGGCCACAGTGCAATGGAGTTATCTGCAATCGTGCTCTCCGGGGCAGCGGGTTTTATGCTGGGCTTTTCGATTATTAGCCCCGGGCGTAAAAGTCGTCTACGGGCATTGCGCGACAGTGCGATTGAAGCGGTGTATATGATGTATGGTGTTACCATAATGTTTCTTATTGCGGCTTTTATTGAAGCTTACTGGTCGTCCATGTCGGGTATACCTTCAGTTGTAAAATACAGCGCCGGTATTATTTCCTGGCTACTGCTGATTGCATACTTTGTGTTCGCGGGTCGAAATAATGCAATTAGATAAAATAATTATTGCCTTAAGAGAGCGCAACTCCTGGGAGGCTATGGATCTGGGTGTTAAACTGATGCGTGTACTGTGGCCGGTTATCCTGTTTCCCTGGCTGCTTGTATTCTCATGTGTATTGTCACTTGCGCTCTTTGGCCAATATCTGGGACACGGTTATTTTGTCCTGGTTCTTATGTGGTGGATTAAACCCATTTATGAAAGCATGCTCCTGTTTATCTTAAGTCGCAGTGTGTTTGGCGAGTACCCCACCACTTCAGATGTGTATTCTTCAGCAGGAAGCTGGTTAAAAACAGGCTTGCGTACCTCGCTGTTTTTCTGGCGTTTTTCACCGTCGCGCTCGTTTAATATGCCAGTGAACCTGCTGGAAGGGCTCAGGGGGCATGGGCGCAGTAAACGCCTGTCGTCATTGCATCGAGTCACGAGCTTAAACTCTGCATCTGTTACCATTGTGGGTCTGCTTTTTGAGGCGGTGCTTGCTGGCACGCTGATCCTGTCTATATTTTATATTTACCCCGATGTTGTCGGTGATTATCTCAGATCGGCTACGGGCAATTCATCGGCTCAACAGGCGGCGGATGAACTGTCCTGGTTCACTCTGATAACGCTTGTTTATGGGCTGACACTTTTTATTCTTGAGCCGTTTTATGTGGCGGCAGGGTTTATGCTGTATCTTAACAGGCGTACCCAGCTCGAAGGCTGGGATATTGAACTGGATTTCAGAAAACTGGTACAGAGAATAGAGCAGCAAAACAGTGGTTATAATGCAATGCATGACAGAGCAGTAAAAAGTGAACGTCATCATGATTAAACTAACCTCACTGTTAATGCGAATGGTGGTATGCCTGATTTTTTCAATACAGGTGGCACCTCTAAAGGCGATGTCCAGTGACAGTGAATCAGCTCCTCAGAAGGATAAAGAAAACTGGCTTCCTGAGGTCAGAGATACGCGGGCAGATATAGCGAAGTCAAAAACAGTTATCACGGATGTTAAAAGCAGAGAACCCTTTATTAATATCGTTCAGGAAGAGACATGGGTTTTTGATAAGGATAAAGATGAAAAAAAAGATGTAGAATATAATTCTAATTTTTATGATTCACTCAAAAATATGCTTGCCATTATCGCAATGCTGGTTGAAGTGGTTTTCTGGATAGTGCCTGTTGCGGTTATTTTTTTGCTGTATCGCTATCGCGAATACTGGCTCAATCTTGTGCAGGGCAAGCGTTCCGTGGAGTCAGGCCAGCTGTTGCCAGAAACCTTGTTTGGGCTGGATATTCGCCAACAAAGCCTGCCAGACAATATTGAGCAGGCGGCGCAACAGCTATGGTTGCAAAATAAACATCGTGATGCAGTGGGCCTGCTCTATCGTGCTTCACTTGCCATGTTGTTTAGCCAGTACAAGTTTGAATTATCTGTCGGCGCTACTGAGCAGGATTGCATCAGGCATCTGGAGCTCATTACCCGGCAGACGGAAAAAGAAATCCACGCAGAGGCAGAACATGAACGTGCCTTCGCTGCTCGGCTTTCTCATTTTAAGCAGTTAACAGCACTGTGGATAAGAATTGCGTATGCACATCAGATGCCATCAGAGGCCGGCTTCAGGCAGGTCTGTGATGGCTGGAATCAGGTGTTCGTGATTGATAATCAGCCCCATAAGAAAGCAGGTGACTGATTATGAGTAAGAGCAATGGCCTTATCACTGCAAATAAAACCATTCTACTGTTGATGTTTTTTTTACTGGCAGGCCTCCTGTTCTGGGCGTACTCGCAGATTGAGACAAGTATTAAAGAAGTCGATAAAGGCTATCAGGGAGAGGCTGTAACAAATAACTATCTGGCAGCTGAATATTTTTTAAGGCGCATGGGTCAGTCGGCAGAAAAAATCAGTCTTTTTATCGAAGCCAATAAACCGTTGGGTGTTAACGACACGTTGCTGGTGCCGAGCAATCGAATTGCAATTGATCGAGGGCATTCAGAAGAACTTGTTGAATGGGTCATGGGAGGCGGGCACCTGATTATTACGGGGGCAGCTCAGGCCGATACACAGGGGAGTCGTGACTACATTCTTGATGATCTGGGTATTTCTGTCAGGCGAGCAGAGTTTGATGAAGATGAAGATGGCGAGGGCGAGGGCGAGGGCGAGGGCGAAGATTCTTTTGATGGTCTGCCGGTTAATATTGATACACTGGATGAAGATAACTTCTGGCAGGTGAATTTTGATCGTTATAAGGAGCTTGTGCTGCCAGGTGATTTCACGACTGATCTGACGGCCGGGGTTGTTGCGCCTGAGATTACATACGAGACTGTCTGGTCGATCGTAGATAATGACAGGGTATACGCTGTTCAGTTAAAACTGGGGCAGGGTCACCTGACCGTACTGACCGATATGTTGATGTTTCAGAACTATAACATTGAGCAGTATGATCATGCTGCTTTTCTATACAGCTTAACAAATGTGCAGGCAGGGTTTAGTGAGCCGGGTATTTTTTATTATTCGCTTTATGAAGAGCAGATCTCTCTGATTCAATGGCTCTGGGATAATGCATGGACACTGGTTGTTTCACTGCTGGTTGCGATAATCAGTGGGCTGTGGATGATTATTCCACGCTTTGGTCCCGTGATTCATATTACTGAGCCGATTCGTCGGCGTTTTCTGGATCACCTTGCGGCATCGGGTAATTATCACTGGCGACAGGGAAATTATTCTCATCTACTAAACGAAGTTAGAAAACAGTTGAGTAATCATGCGCTGCTTAAATATCCTGAATGGAGCAGCCTGAGTAGAAATGATCAGTTGCATCATTTTGCAGATTTGAGTCAACTGGAAAGTACAGCGATTGAAAATGCACTGTTTGATACAAATGTTGAACATGTTAATGATTTTGTAAATAAAATTAAAATTCTTGAAAAACTGAGGAAGAGTTTATGAGCCATGAAGATCAGGGTGGCCCCGCAGAAAGTGTGACTAATAATGCTGAGCAGCACACAGAAGTTAGTTCATCGGATGCACAGCTTATTGCCGATCTTAAACATCAGATCAACAGTTTGTTTATTGGGCAGCACGATGTTGTTGATCAGGTGATTATAGCATTGTTGGCGGCGGGCCATGTATTGATAGAGGGTGTGCCGGGTCTGGGTAAAACATTACTGGTGCGTTTGCTAGCCCGCTCTATAAATGGTGAGTATGCTCGCATTCAGTTTACCCCCGATTTAATGCCAGGGGATATTACCGGGCATATTATGTTTGATAACGAATCAAATAAATTCAGAATTCGAAAAGGCCCGGCCTTTACAAATTTGCTGCTCGCAGATGAAATCAACCGTGCCCCGGCCAAAACCCAGTCCGCATTGCTGGAAGTGATGCAGGAACACCAGATAACACTTGAGGGCAAAGCCCTGCCTGTGCCCGAGCCGTATATGGTTATGGCAACACAAAATCCGATAGAGCAGGAGGGTACCTACCCTCTGCCTGAAGCACAACTGGATCGTTTTATTATTAAAATAAAAATTAACTACCCGAATGCCGATGAAGAACAGCAGATGATTAAAGCGGTTACGACAAATCAGGTGGGAGATCAGTTTGAAATTAACACCCTTGACAGGCAGTTTAAGCCAGAAGATATTGTACGTCTGCAAAAACAGGTGTCGGAGGTTTCCGTTGATGATGAAGTGCTACGATATACAGTTTCAATTGTTAGAAAAACCCGTGACTGGCCTGGTATATCTGCGGGAGCTGGCCCGCGTGGTGGAATTGCGATAGTGCGTTGTGCCCGTGCTCGGGCATTTATGCAGAGCAGAAATTTTGTAACCCCCGATGATGTTAAACAGGTGGCTTTGCCGGTTCTGCGCCACCGTATTATTCTTTCGCCTGAAATGGAGCTGGAAGGAATGGATACCGATCGTGTAATCGGTGCTTTGCTAAATAATGTGGATGCACCGCGCAGGTAAATCGAATGAGAATTATTCGATTCAAGCCCTCGATTCGTCTGCTCTATCTATCTGTTTTTATAGTGATAGCTGGACTAGTGAGTAGTATCTGGCCCGCACTGGAAGGTGCCTGGCTTATTGCGGTCTGTGTTTCATTATTGCTGGTGCTGATCGATCTATGGCGGGTATCCAGAGTGGCTGTGCCGCAAATTGAGCGCACCATTGCCGGTGCGTTGTCTGTAGGTGTTGCGCATGATGTGCAGCTGTATATAAAGAATAATAACCGACTTGACGTGCAGGTCGATATTTATGATCACTTCCCACAGGGGCTTCAGGTAACGGGCCTGCCGCGTCGTCTGTTTCTTGATGCAGGAGAATTCGCAGAACTCAGTTATTCGTTAAAGCCTTTGCAGCGTGGAATATTAAATTTTGCACATGTTGAATGTCTGGTATTGTTGCCATCAGGAACCTGGTTGTCTGGTTTCTGGTCTGGTTTCTGGCAATATCAGCATATGCCAGACGTACAGGATGAAGTAAAAGTGTACCCAAATTATGCGCCGGTTATTGAGTATGCCTTACTGGCCACAGAAAACCATTTGAGCATGATGGGCATATTAAAGCATCGTCGGCGCGGCCAGGGCATGGATTTTCATCAGCTACGTGAATTTCGCGAAGGTGATAGCATCAGGCAGATTGACTGGAAAGCATCCTCTCGCATGCGTAAAATGATTGCCAGGGAATATCAGGATGAGCGAGATCAGCAAATCATTGTTATGATGGATTGTGGGCATCGTATGCTGGCCCTTGACGGGGAGCTTTCTCATTTTGATCACAGCCTTAATGCGCTGCTCTTACTGGCTTATGTGGCACTAAAACAGGGGGATTCAGTTGGCGTCTCAACGTTTAGCCATGAAGACAGGCGTTGGGTGAAACCGGTAAAAGGTGTGGCAAATATTAATCAGTTACTGAATGGTATTTTTGACTTACAGCCAGGCCCAGCGGCACCTGATTACTCCTCTGGTGCGCGTGATTTGATTGTTCGGCAGCGAAAACGCTCACTGGTACTCATTTTATCTAATTTACGTGATGATGATTATGATGACTTACAATCTGCTGTGCTGCTGTTGAAAAAATACCACAAAGTAGTGGTTGCCAGCTTACAGGAACAGGCTATTGTGCAACAGTTAGACAAACCGGTTGTTAACCTGGGGGATGCGCTGACCACGGCGGCAACCCATGCATATCAGGCAAAACGAGAGTTACTGGTTAAGCGCCTGCGCAGCAATGGAATAACCACACTGGATGTATTGCCTGAAAATCTCGCACTGCTACTCACCAATACCTATCTGGATTTAAAATCTTCAGGGCAAATTTAAATCATTTCGAGTTACCTTTATACATGACTGAACCGTTTGAAAATCAGAAAATTAGCTGGGCATCGATCCGTGTTATTGCCGAAAAATACCGGCGTACATTGCTACAGGCTAATTTAATTGCAATTTGTGCCGCCATATTAAGTGCGCCTGTGCCTATGTTAATGCCCCTGCTGGTCGATGAAGTGCTACTGGATAAGCCAGGTTTTTTATTGCAGGCTATGAATGCAGTTTACCCACAGAGTTGGCACCTTCCAGTGCTTTATATTTTAGGCATTATGCTGTTAACGGTGATGTTAAGGCTTTTTTCCATGATGCTTGCAGTTTGGCAAACGTTTAAATTTACCCATGTAGCCAGGAGCATTACATACCAGATTCGCAGGCAACTGCTTACAAAAATGCAATTTGTCTCAATGTCGGAATATGAAACACTGGGAAGTGGCACAGTAGCATCCCATCTGGTAACCGATGTTGAATCAATAGATGAGTTTATTGGCGATACGTTGAGCAAATTTGTTGTTGCGGTATTGTCTATTGTCGGTGTGGCGGGTATTTTATTGTGGATACACTGGCAACTGGCATTGTTTATACTGGTGATGAATCCACTGGTTATTTATTTCACAACGGTACTGGGGCGTAAGGTTAAACACCTGAAGCGCAGAGAGAATTCAGCCTTTGAAGTGTTTCAGCAATCATTGAGCGAAACGCTCGACAGTATTCACCAGATACGTGCGGCAAACAGAGAACGCCATTATATTCAGCGCGTTATTGATAAAGCCCACAATGTAAAAAAGCACTCATCAGCATACAGCTGGAAGAGTGATGCGGCTAACCGGCTTTCATTCTTTATTTTTCTGGCAGGGTTTGAAGTGTTTCGTGCCGTAAGTATGTTGCTGGTGGTTATTTCAGATCTGTCTATTGGTCAGATGTTTGCTGTTTATGCTTATCTGTGGTTTATGATGGGCCCTGTGCAGGAAATTCTGAGCATTCAGTATAGCTATTATGCCGCTAATGCGGCGATGAAACGACTCAATAATCTGCTCAGTCTGGAAGCTGAACCGCAATATGAACACATAAAAAACCCATTTGAAAACAAAAATACCGTTGGCCTGTGTGTTGAAAATATTCATTTTAGTTATACAGCAACAGAGACGGTTTTAAATGGCCTTTCACTGAGCATAAAGGCGGGGGAAACTGTCGCCCTGGTGGGAGCCAGTGGTGGGGGTAAATCAACGCTGGTGCAGATTATCCTGGGCATGTACACGCCTGCGTGTGGCCAGTTATACTTTGATAATGTGCCGGTATCCGATATTGGTCTGGATGTGGTGCGCGATAATGTTTCAACGGTATTGCAGCATCCTGCACTGTTTAACGATTCGGTGCGTAATAACCTGAGCATGGGAAAAACCTGTGAAGACAGCGAGTTGTGGGAAGCGCTTGAAGTGGCGCAGCTTCGAGATACGATTAAAAACCTGCCGGATAAACTGGATACTTTAATTGGTCGAAACGGTGTACGATTATCCGGCGGACAGCGCCAGCGCATGGCGGTGGCTCGTCTGGTTTTATCTCAGCCTAAAGTGGTTATTCTCGATGAGGCAACCTCTGCGCTGGACACTGAAACAGAGTTCAGGTTACACCAGGCCATGCGTAAATTTTTAAAAGACAGAACAACACTTATTATTGCGCATCGCTTAAGTGCGGTAAAGCAGGCGGATCGAGTCTATGTATTTGAAGATGGCAAGGTGATAGATGAGGGTGTTCATGATGAAATGGTGCAGCGAGATGGTGTTTACAGGAAACTTTATGGTGAGCAGCTTAAGCCATAATCGCAGAATCATATGAAAAGGGTATCGGTAAATGATTGATACATTGAGCGTTGAGTTCAGTCATTCAATTGAACCTGATGTGTCAGAGTTTTGCTTTTGACATAAGATATAAGACAACTGATTTCACGGGAGTAAAGTTTTGATTCAATCTATTCGTATTGGCCATGGCTATGATGTGCATGCATTTGAAGCGGGTGATCATGTTATTCTGGGGGGCGTTAAAATACCCCATCACAGTCAGTTTAAGGCACATTCAGATGGTGATGTTTTACTGCATGCGGTGTGTGATGCTTTACTGGGTGCGCTGGCGCTGGGCGATATTGGGCAGCATTTTCCAGATACCGATGAAACTTATAAAAATGTCAATAGCCGTGAATTACTGTTGCAGGTTTTTAAAATGGTGCAACAACATGGCTACGGTGTCGGTAATCTGGATGTCACCATCATTGCCCAGGCCCCCGGAATGTCTGAGCATATCAATGAAATGCGCATGAATCTGGCGCATGATCTGAGTATTGATCTGTCACAGGTGAATGTTAAAGCGACAACCACAGAAAGGCTGGGGTTTAGCGGCCGTGAAGAAGGAATTGCTGTTCACGGGGTCTGTTTACTGCAAAAATGAGCTAATTTAGAGTAAAAAAGTAGTTTTAAACTAAAATATCAGTATATTAGTAGAGACATTTAAAAAATATCTTAATATACTGTATCCAGGTGTTAAGATTTAATTGTTCTGAGAATCCACTGAAGCTCATTGAGAGCTTGCGCCGGTTTTTAATGTCACTGATAAAATGATGCCATAAAATGATGTATGTATATGTTAATTTATATCCATGGGTTTAACAGCTCGCCCGACTCGTACAAAGCAACTCTGCTTAAATCTTATGCGGAAAAAATAAACATACCAGACATAATTGAAGTCCCGACCCTTTCATATGACCCCGGGGTTGCGATGAATCAGTTGCTAAGTGCTGTTAGCCGATACCAGCGGGGGCATGAAATTCGCCCTTTATGCTTTATTGGTAGCTCTCTGGGCGGCTATTATGCCACCTGGCTGGCTGAAAAATTTGATTACAGCCGTGTGGTGTTGATCAATCCTGTGGTAAAACCCCTTGAATTATTTAAAAATCACCCAGGGTATCACAGGAACCTTTATACGGGTGAAGAATTTTTGCTGGAGCTGGATCATGTGAATCAGCTGAAAAAATATGAAGTCAGGGAAATAACACATCCTGAGCGTTATCTGCTCATGCTGCAAAGCGGTGATGATGTGCTGGATTACAATCTTGCACTGGAAAAATATGCAGCGGTACCCTCCATCGTTGAAGAGGGTGGTGGGCATGAGTTTTCTGGTTTTGACCGGCACCTGGACACAGTTTTAGCTTTTTGTGGCATAAATTGCTTAAAAGAATACTCCTGAAGGCGTAGAATTCGGTTATAACGAATAACTGAATTAAGGAAATTCTATGTCACCTGGCCCGGTCATGCTTGACCTTGTTGGCGTATCCATCACCCCGCAGGAACGAGAAATGCTACGCCACCCACAGACGGGTGGGGTTATCCTGTTTACGCGCAATTATGAATCGCCTGAGCAAATTACGGCACTCATCTCTGAAATCCATAAACTTCGCAGCCCTCATCTGCTGGTTGCAGTTGACCATGAAGGCGGGCGGGTACAGCGCTTTCGCGATGGATTTACACATATTCCAGCAGCTGCGGTGTATGGCCAGCACTATGACAGAGGCGATAAACAGGCTCGGCTACAGGCCAGGTTACTGGCACGTGAGTGTGGCTGGTTAATGGCGGCAGAGTGTCGTGCAGTGGGTATTGATATAAGTTTTGCCCCCGTACTGGACATTGGCAAGGGCGTGAGTGGTGTAATAGGTGATCGAGCATACCATTCGAAGCCTGAAATGATTGCAGAACTCGCCCATGAGTATATGTTGGGGATGCACGAAGCAGGGATGTCTGCCACGGGCAAGCATTTTCCCGGGCATGGCTCGGTAAAGGAAGATTCTCATACTGCACAACCAGTAGATGAGCGAGGCTTAAGTGATATTCTGATGGAAGATATTATTCCCTTTGAGCGCATGATCCATTATGGCCTGGCAGCTGTAATGCCTGCACACGTGGTCTATCCCGCAGTCGATGATAAACCAGCGGGATATTCCCGTGTCTGGTTGCAACAGATATTACGCCAGCAGCTCAATTTCCAGGGGATGATATTTAGCGATGATTTAAGTATGCAGGCCGCTGGTGGGGCGGGGAGTTTTGCCTCTCGTGCCGAACAGGCCTTACAGGCGGGCTGTGATATGGTGCTGGTTTGCAATCATACTGATGCGGCTTCACAGGTATTGGCGTCACTGGAAAATTATTCAAACCCGGCCTCCCAGGCACGACTGATTCGGATGCATGGGCGGGGACACCTCGACAGGCCGTCGCTAATGGCCTCTGCACAGTGGAAGCGCGTGGTTGAAAAAGTAAAGCAGCTGGGTGATACCCCTGACTTTGAACTCCAGGTATAATGCCAGGGTGCAGTCCAGACATAGCGTATATTAGTCATAAACCGTAGATGAAAAAGAAAAATTATGGAATATTTAAAGCAACTATTAACCGATTTCGAAATTAATAAAGATACCATCTGGATAACTCAGATATTTGTCATTGTTTTTCTGACATTATTGCTCAACTTTATTCAAAAAAGGGTATTTAGTCGTATCGCCGTAAAGTTGGCGGCAACCGCAAACCCCTGGGATGACCTACTGGTTAACTCTCTGCAACGTCCACTGGGTTTTTTAATCTGGCTGCTCGGTGTCTTATTTGCGGCTGAAATTGTAGAGTTTCACCGTCCAGCAGCTATTTTTGTGATTATCGATCCGGTGCGGGATGTCGGTATCGTGGTTCTATTAATTATGTTTCTGTTGCAGTTAATTAAAGGCACAGAGGTCATTCTCTCAGAGCAGCAATCAGAATCAGGCGAGTATAGTTTTGATAAACACACCATCCAGGCTATTGGCAAACTGGTGCGTATATCAGTGTTTATAACTGGTGGCCTGATATTGTTGCAGACCATGGGTTACAGCATCTCAGGTATACTTGCCTTTGGCGGGGTCGGGGGCATTGCCATTGGTTTTGCAGCGAAAGATTTGCTGGCCAACTTTTTTGGTGGCCTGATGATCTATCTGGATCGTCCTTTCAAGGTCGGCGACTGGATACGTTCCGATGATAAATCCATAGAGGGTACGGTTGAAAATATCGGCTGGCGTTTAACGCGTATTCGCACCTTCGACAAGCGCCCGTTGTATGTGCCCAACTCAATTTTTGCTAATATTTCAGTTGAAAATCCATCGAGAATGACCAATCGGCGTATTTATGAAACCTTTGGTATTCGATATGATGATATTGCGAGCATGGCTATCATTGTTGAGCAGATTAAAGACATGCTCAAAAAACATCCGGAAATTGATACTCGACAAACACTGATGGTTAACTTTAACAGCTTTGCGGCATCCTCTGTGGATTTTTTCATCTATACTTTTACCAGAACAACCGACTGGGTGAAATTTCATGGTATTAAGCAGGATGTACTCCTTAAAGTGATAGACATTATTCAACAGAACAATGCTGAGTTTGCCTATCCCACGTCCACATTGCATTTGCAAACTGTGGCGCAACAGGCTGGTATGTTCGCAGGCGATTTGGGAAATAACTCGGTGGAGCCGCCTGTTAGTGGCTGATAAGTTACTGATCGTGATGGCGAATGTTGATATTACTCGCCCGGCAGAATTACTGCCGCCGTTGTTGCAGGCAACAGTGGCGGCGGCGATGGAGTATGAAGTAGAAGTGCTTTTTACAGGGCAGGCAGGGCAGCTCGCAATCAGGGGCGAAGCGGAAAAAATAGTTTTACAGGAAGACGACACTAAAAACGTATATGATCATATTAAACAGGCGAAGCAGGCCGGTGTGGTTTTTAAGATGTGTACACCGGCATTAAAGTTCTGGGGGGATGACCTGATACCCGAAATTGAAGAAACCGTGGGTGGGGCATATATTATTAATGAAGCGATGGAAGACAGTGTTGTTACCTTTAACTACTAGTTGGCTATGAGTGAAGATGAAGCACGTTTGTTAGAGGCACAGCAAGTTCTGGAAAAAGCGGACTTAATTTACTCCGCACAGCAAATAGACCAGGCCATTAATCGGCTCGCAAAAAATATAAACAACTGCTTTGCCGGGATGACTCAGGCCGTTATTGTTATTCCCATTATGAATGGAGGCCTGATATTAAGCGGCCAGCTGATAACTCGGCTGAAATTTCCACTGCTGGTTGATTATCTGCATGCGACTCGTTATCGGGATGAAACCACAGGCGCAGCGCTACAATGGCTCGCAAAACCTCGGCAGGTGCTTAAAGATAAAATTATACTGATTATTGATGATATTCTGGATGAAGGGCATACATTAAATGAAGTGCAGAGCTATTGCACACAACAGGGTGCTAAACAGGTGTATTCTGTTGTGCTGATAGAGAAAGATCACCCGCGTCCAAAAGCGGCGATTAAAACAGATTTTACTGGAATGCACGTGGTAGATCGTTACGTATTTGGTTTTGGTATGGATTATAAGGGCTACCATCGAAATCTGAATGGTATTTATGCAGTGGGCGAGAATGAAAAACAGGGTTGATTTATGAGGCAGGCAGAAATTGCCATTATTGGTGGAACGGGCCTCTATCAACTTGACGGGCTGGAAGAAATAGAGCGCTGCACACTTTTGACTCGCTGGGGAAAACCCTCATCAGAAATTATATTTTTGCAACATGCAGGTGCTCATAAAGGCAGTGAAAAAGACAGCCAGGCGACAGTCGCCTTTATTGCTCGTCATGGCCTGGAGCACAGTATTGCGCCGCATCAGGTAAACTATCGCGCGAATTTGTGGGCATTAAAAGAGTGTGGAGTTAAGACCGTTATCGCTGTAGCGGCTGTGGGTGGGATTACAGAGGAAATGTCACCACAGGCCATCGTTATTCCAGATCAGATTCTGGACTATACCTATGGGCGCAAACAGACCTTTTTTGATGAAAACCTCGAAGCGGTGACACATATTGACTTCACCTGGCCCTATACCCGAGAGTTGCGAGAGCAGTTGCTGGCAGCGGCCAGGGAGCAGTCTGTGGAGGCTGTTGATGGGGGTGTTTATGGCGCTACTCAGGGCCCGAGGCTTGAAACAGCTGCCGAGATAAGCCGTTTAAAGCGTGATGGTGCTGATATTGTGGGTATGACAGGTATGCCTGAGGCCTCGCTTGCCAGGGAGCTGGGCCTGCAATATGCCTGTTGTGCGCTGGTGGTTAACTGGGCGGCGGGTTGCGCCGGAACGGTAAAAATATCCCACGATGAAATGCAGGCCACCGTCAGGCAGGGCATGCTACAGGTAAAATCACTGCTGGTTTCAACCCTGTCGGGTTTTGCATAACATTATCTAACCATGCCAAAACCAGATCAATCTGCGCCATAATGAATGCGCAGCATATCAATCAACTGATCATTGTTATAAAATACGCCGCTTTATAGCCTGAATGCTTCGAGTGTTCAGGCGGTTGTAGCTTGCCGGTATGCGCTTAATACCAGCAAATAGCCGAAGTCGATCAAATTAAGGGTAATCAATGTCACGAGCTGATAAGGTTTCAGACGCAACAGGTCTGGAAAAACTGATTCTTAAACTCCGCTACCATGAGCCGTCAAGGCAATGGTTTGCTGTATTATTTGTACTGCTGGTGAGTTTGCTTGGCCACCCGGTAGAAATGCTGTTCTATGCAGGTGCAGCTATAGCGGTGCTGGGCGCACTCATACGCATGTGGGCCTCAGGATTTGTAATGAAAAACAGGGAGCTTGCAACCAATGGGCCTTATGCCTATGTACGCCATCCTCTCTATGTGGGCAATATACTCCTGCTGGTGGGTTTTTCGCTGGCCTCATCGCAATGGTGGCCTTTTGTGTTGATGGCGGCATTACTCTGGTTCTATTACCCGCCCACTATATCGTATGAAGATAATAAACTGCGCGGTATTTTTGGTGAGGAATGGGAAGCATGGTCTAGAAATATTCATGCATTGATTCCGACATTTGGCAAAAAAGCGGGGGACGTTAAAAGCACCTGGTCGTTTAAGAAAAGTCTGATGCAAAATGCTGAACCGGTGATTGTTATATATCTGATCGGCTGTCTGTATCTTCTTTATACAAGATAATGCTGCAAAATCTGAATTTTATTTCAGAAAATGAACTGGCTGAATGGGTAGAGAGTCATCTACAGACGGATGAGCATGCCCTGGCAGCGGGTTACCAGGGCAAAACGCTGCTTTACCAGGAAAACGGCCATAAACTGGTGATTAAAGTGGCGCTGGGTAATTTTCTGAGCCGCTCAATTAATCTTGCATTACTTCGTCATGAATACCTTGTTTATCAAAAACTACAGGGTATGGATACGGTGCCGGCCTGTTATGGGATGGCCAAAGAAAAATACCTGGTAATCGAGTACATAAAAGGTACGACGATCAGGCAAAATCGACCAGAAAAAAAATCTGAGTTTTACGTAAAGCTGTTGTATGCAATAAAAGAAATGCACCGCAGGGGTGTTGCGCATAATGATTTAAAGCGTAAGGAAAATTTACTGGTTACCCATGATGAAAACCCTAAAATAATAGATTTCGGGGTTGCAGTTATTAAAAAAGGTGGTTTACACTGGTTTAACCATTACCTCTTTAATCTGGTGTCACAGTTTGACTATAACGCCTGGTGTCGGCATAAATACGACAAGCAAATGGATGAACTCAGTGAAGAAGACGAAAAATATCATAACAAAACGTTTATTGAAGTTTACAGTAAAAAAATTAAACGGTTTTATAAAGATCGAGTGCTGGGCTTATTTCGCTAGTTGCGGTGTGCTAATCGGGTTGTAGTTATGATCCTGGAAAAATCAGCTGAATCACGAAAGCCCCGGTCCTGCCTGGCCATATGAAAAAATGCTCATCTCCAGCTGCTACATACTTCAGGTCACGCAGAGAGCCCAATTAATAGAGGTGTCTTAATAGTGTTTTTTCGAGAACAGGTTTAAAACAACTCTCTGCTATCCGGAATTAGCCGTCTGAGTTGGTTGAGGGCGGGCGGCTAACGACTGCCTGAATCATGTGGAGCCTGAGGGTTTAATACCCTGTCTATGTCACTGATGGCATGAAATTCTTCTATTTTGATATCCGCTCTGAAAAAATCCATTGTATCCGGGGTCTCGCTGGCTTCGGCGGCCATTTCTTTCGCTTCTTTGATCCAGTTATCTGACCAGATCATAACCAGGCGAATGTCATCGTCGCTTAGCTCAGTGATTGCGGTTTGCAAAACACTGTAAAAATTATGCCTTCGCAATGAAGTATGCACGGCCGTTAAGGTGCCAATATTACACTGCCTGAGTGCCAGAGCTAATTCTTCAGCATTTTTTTGAAGCAGCATCTGCTGGCTTTGATCTGTGACGGCTTTAATGGCCGATACAATTTCCTGATATGCTTCTGCATCTTGCGTTGTTGGCCCAAAAATTGCTCCAAAAGTTGAGATAAAAGAGCTTAATGTAATGAGTGCATGGTGTGTTTTGTGTATGTCATGGGATTGATTTAGCTGATCCTGATAAAATTTCTGCAGCTCTGAGGCGCTAATAGTGATGTTGAATGGTGTGGAGTCAGGCATGGTGAGCAGCTTGGGGGTATTTTCCTGTATCAGGGCGGAATTTTCTTTGTTTTCTATTCGTTAGTGGTTACTATCCAGAATTGAGATTATAACATAAGGGCGGGTTAGTTGATTCAAAAGTAAAGCGATACCTGTGATTTGTGATACTCACCAGATGAGTCGTGGAGTATTTAAGTCTTAAACTGGCGTGCTAAAAGTTACATATAAAGGGTGTGTGGTCATGAAATATTTTCCTGTTTTTCTTTATAATGATTAATCCTAGATTAATCAGTTGGGCGCGAAAAAGATGTGCAAGTTATTGATTTGGATAGCGTAATGAAAAAATGTGAGGTCACCTTATTGGTGATGGTGATGAACACTTTTTTCATATAGCTATACGAATCAAGAAGTTGTGCAGACTTTCGTGACTCAACTGATTTTTCTAGGTTAATCCAGGTTAATGGCTGGCATATCTGCTGGCCTGGAAATTATGCTGACACCTGCCGCATGAGATTATTACTGGAGTTGTACATGCAAAAATACCAGATTAAGTTTGTTTTTATTTTTTTCTGCTCATCTATGCTACTTTCATTTCGAATAATAGCCGCTGAGGCTCCACCCTGGGGGACTGCGCAGGTACTGGATATAGAATATAAGCCGGTTAAGGCGTTATATGATATTTCAACGGGAGATATTGAGGGGTTCTCGCAATTGCTAAGTCGAATGGGTCTGCTTTACAGGTTGCAGGGTTCGGATACGTTTGATCGCTCTATCGTAGTGGTTATACATGGTGATACGATCCCTTTTTTTGCGATTAATCAGCTTGATAAGTATAAAAATTTAATGGATCGAGCGCATAGTTTAACCGTGGGAACTTCAATTGAATTTCGCATGTGCAGGGTTGCAGCAAAACAGTTAAATTACGAGGCAAAGGATATACATGGCTTTGTGAAAATGGTACCTATGGCAGATGCTGAAATCGTTAGATTGCAGCAGGAGGGGTACGCATATATGCATTGACCCATCACTGAATTCCAGGTAAGCTCGCGCTATACATTTTCTGAAAGTACGCTAGGAAAATTCGAGTTTTCACTGGAAATGCCAGGTTGATCACATATTGATATGGGCTCATGTGTAGAATATGAGGGTTACACGCTACTGAGACCCGAAAAGAGTGTCTGCTATTATGAATACGTGTATCATCATCATTTTTGAAATTAGCAGAGCATAGATTAGTGTCCGAGGTGAGATCATTTTGACTCACCCGAATGAATGAAAATAGAGATGCCAATGATTGACTGGCAGCTACTGGCTAACGATAATTAAAAGAGAAGAGAATGGAATCCTGGTTTTTTATAAAATTATAATTTACTAATTTATATGCCCCCTGTTTATACAGGGTCTATAATATAAAGCCAATCAGCTAAGCCTGCATAATCTGTGGTAGAGTAGTACTGAGAATAGACATTGATATCAGAAGTCGGATAAGCAATGGGCATAGCTAATTAATCAATTTTGTACACACCTGCGGTGTGTTTTCCAGATTTATTAATACGTATATTGCACCATATTCATACCGATGAATTCAGAATCAGTGCATATTTGCGGGTAGTACAGATGGTACTATGAATGCCCTTAATATAGCTATATTGTAATATGAATTACGGTGTTTGAATGACGAAAAAAAAATCACTTGTTGTTGATGACTCTAAATCGGCTCGATTTGCGCTTAAGCGCATGCTCAATGAACTGGGTCTTGATGTTGATACAGTAGATTCTGCACAGGACGCGCTAGATTATCTTGAAGAAAACCATCCCGATGTGATTTTTATGGATCACATGATGCCGGGAATGGATGGATTTGAAGCCGTTAAGCGGATCAAGTCCAACTCACAGACCGCGGTAATTCCCATATTAATGTATACCACCAAGGGCAGTGAGCTGTATCTGAGTCAGGCTCGGGCATTAGGTGTTGTTGGTATTATCCCCAAGACTATTGCCCCCGTTGAGCTAAAGGCTTCGCTGTTTGAGTTAGGCTTAATTGATAATGACAAAATGGAGTCATCGCTCAGGCTGGGCACCCCGGAAGAGGCAGGTGAGCAGGCGCAGGAATCGAAAGTCGGTACGGCACAGACCAGAAAGAAAAATGTTCTTGATATTTATGTTGAGGATCTGCGCAAGCTGATGGACGATCAGACCGTTGAATTACACCGCAGCATGTGGCTAGGTGTTGAGTCGGTTAGTAATGAGATATTTAATCGCCTCAATACAGAGCTTGATGACAAAATTGAAAAAATAAGTTCTGCCAATGAAAAATTAAATGATGCCACCATGCCGGTCATTGATGAAAAACCTGTCTGGCCTCTCTATGTTGTCTGCATTTTGCTTTTTATATCGGTGGTATTCAATGTAGTGCTCATGAGAGATGACAGTGCTGCACAGATACAGCAGCAAAATCTGACCCGGGCAGGTGTTAACGAACCTGTCAGGCAGACAGTAGAAAATAAAGCCAGGCAGGAGCAGCAAAATAAAGCTCGCTGGAAGTTTATTCAATGGGCATTAAGCAGAGTTATTAAATATCCCTATGATGAGCTGGCGCTGAATGAAAAGCGTGCGGTTAGAATTAACGAAGTAATTGGTAAGGCGTTGGAATCTCATTATAAAGGCCGTATTGTTTTTCAGAGCCATGTAGGTGAGTTTTGTTTTACCAGTGATCAATCGGGTAGTTACAACCTGGCCAAAAGTGATTTACCAGTAACAAGGTGTGATTTTATTGGTAATTATATGCAACCGGATGATCATTCAACGACGCACCAGTCGCTGTTTTTTGTGAATTTTCTATCAGATTTATATGCGCTTGAGGATAAAGGTATTATTGTCGATGTTCAAAGCCTTCCAAGAAGTGTGCATGCTGTAAATTACCCACCACAGGTTGAAAAAGTGACGGCTGGAGAATGGAATAAAGTCGCTCAGCTAAATAATCAGATTACGATTAAGCTGGAACCTCTGTCAGATGATTTTATGGGTACTTCTATTAATTGAATGTCCTGAATTCAGTAAGTAACTGATGATAAAAAATTTAATTAAAAACCTTCCACAACAGGGCAGAGTTGAGTGGATTGGTATAAGAACAAAGAAAAGGAGTCCATTAACAGCACTACAGGAGGTTGCTGTTGTGAAGGCCGGGCTTAGGGGGGATCATTATGCAGGGCGCAGTGGTAATCGAAGTGTAACGCTTATTCAATATGAGCATGTGCTTGCTCTTCCTTCTCTAATGCACAGACAGGAAGTCAGTTATGCCGACCTGAGAAGAAATATTGTGGTAAGTGGCCTTAACTTACTGGCGCTTAAAGATCGGGAGTTTCAGGTTGGGGGTGTTATTTTAAAAATGACAGGTCTCTGCCATCCCTGCTCCAGAATGGAAGAAATTTTCGGCGAAGGCGCATATAATGCACTTAGAGGACACGGTGGAATTAATGCCTGCGTTATCCAGCCAGGTACCATAAAATTAATGGATAATCTGTGCGTAATTTAAGTTTTTAGCGTTCTGCTAAAAACACCTGCTCGTAACATATATCATATTTTTAATGTTGAATCGGTCTGGCGACTATTAATATTTGATATCGGGCCTGATATCTGGAATGATTCTGTCTAACTGTGTGCTATAAATACTGATTAATATAAGAATGTAGAGGTGGTTTATGAAACTCGCAATGATTGGCTTAGGGAAAATGGGGGCAAATATGGTGCGCCGTCTACAGGGAGATGGGCATGAAGTGATTGCTTATGATGTGGATCAGAAGGCCGCTGAATCGTTGGCTCAGGCGTTAGATGGCGTGGAGGCGGTTGGTAGTCTGGATGAACTGGTTAATGCATTGCCTCAGCCTCGGGTTATATGGCTGATGGTTCCTCACCAGTTTGTTGATAGCAGTATCGAGCTATTATTACAGGCCGGAGTAGAAAAGGGCGATTTGCTGGTGGATGGTGGGAATTCCAATTTTAACTTATCAAAGCAAAGAGGCGCAGCCCTTAGGGAAAAAGAGATTTATTATGTCGATTCAGGAACTTCAGGTGGGGTCTGGGGGCTTGAAAATGGCTACAGTTTAATGGTTGGTGGAGCAGACAGGGCGATTGACATGTTACGCCCGGCACTGGAGTCTCTGGCACCGGCAAAAGATAAAGGCTGGGGGCATGTTGGTCCTGTTGGTGCCGGGCATTATGTAAAAATGGTGCACAATGGCATTGAGTATGGAATGATGCAGGCTTTTGCCGAGGGTTTTGAAATGCTTGAAGCCAAAAAAGAAATGGAACTGGATTTACAGCAAGTTTCAAAAATCTGGCAACACGGCAGTGTGGTTCGTTCCTGGTTACTTGATCTGATTGCGGATGCCTTTGATGACGATAAAAACTTATCTGCATTAAGTGATTACGTGGATGATTCTGGTGAGGGGCGCTGGACGGTGCAGGATTCGATTGACCTGGCAGTACCGACACCTGTTCTGACGCTGGCTTTACAGATGCGTTTTAGAAGCAGGCAGGATGACGCTTTTGCCGGAAAAGTGCTGAATGCGATGCGCGCGGGGTTTGGCGGGCACAGCATTCGTTCAGCAGATTAATTCAGGTTAAATTTTTTTCAGGTTAGAGGAAAACTATGGAAAACGAAGAAAAAGCACACTGTGTGGGTGACCCTGGAGAACCGGCTAATATCGTTATTCTGGGTGCTGGAGGCGATTTAACCAAGCGCAAGCTGATACCTGCACTGGTAAAGATGTTGCGTTGTGGTCTGCTACATCCGCAGAGTAAAATTATTGGAGTATTAAAAGGTCGTACTCTGGATTTCTGGCTAAATTCTCTGTATCAGGGCATGTGTGATTATGCCCCCGAGTTAGAAATGACTGAGCAGCAGTGGCAGACGTTTTCCTGCATGTTCAAAATGGTCGATGGTGATTTGCAGAACGACCAGACGTACATAGAGCTGGCAGAATCACTTGAGCTGTTAGATGGGCATACACATGCGATATTTTACTGTGCGGTTCCACCGCGGTGGTATACAACGATTGCATCAGGTTTGCATAAGCAGGGCCTGGCGGATGAAACCGCTGGTTTTAGACGGGTTATTATTGAAAAGCCATTTGGTATGGATTTGCAAAGTGCTCAAAAGTTGAACCATGAATTAATGCAGCTGCTCAATGAATCTCAGATATATCGTATAGATCATTATCTTGGGAAGGAGAGTGTGCAGAATTTGCTGGTGTATCGCTTTACCAATAGCATACTTGAGCCATTGTGGAATAGAAATTTTATTGATCATATTCAGATTTCTGCTGCTGAGTCTATTGGGATAGAGTATCGAGCGAACTATTATGAAAAGTCAGGTGCGCTACGTGACATGATACAAAGTCATTTAATGCAGGTGATGACACTGGTTGCGATGGAGCCACCGGTTGAGTTTACAGCGGATGCGGTGAGAGATGAAAAGATTAAAGTGCTGCGAGCGGTTAGGCCTTTTGACTCTGAAAGTATTAAAAAACAGACTGTCGCTGCACAATATGGAGCCGGGCAGTCAGGTGAGGAGAATGCCCAGGCCTATGTGGCAGAAGAAGGTGTGTCGCCAGATTCGGTAACTGAAACATTTTCGGGTGTGCGTTTTCATATTGATAACTGGCGATGGCAGGGCGTTCCCTTTGTTTTATGGACAGGAAAACGCCTGCCCAAAAGGGTGTCGGAGATTATGATACGTTTTAAAAAACCGCCCTTTAACCTGTTTGATACCCATGCCACTCCGCCTATGGCGAACTCTCTGGTTTTTCGAGTGCATCCCGATGAGGGCATTGCCCTGCGTATGAATGCAAAAATGCCGGGATTAACAACCGATATACAAAGAATGGTTATGCGTGCGCCTTACAGTGAAAATGGTGATGATGTGTCGGATGCCTATGAGGTTTTATTGCATGATGTGCTAACAGGAGATGCCACGCTGTTCTCCCGTGCGGATGAGGTGGAGGAGTCCTGGGCGATTATTGAGCCAATAATGGCGGCATGGAAAGATAGAATATCTGTTGAGCGTTATCGTTCAGGCAGCTGGGATGTGCCTGGAATGCAGGCGCTGTTTGAGGATTGTGTGGGCGGCTGGCACAAGCCGAGCTAGCAGGTGACCTTGTGAATGACTGGAAAAACCCGAATCACCACTGGCATGTTTATGAGCAGATGCAACAGGCATCAAAAGCGGCCGCTGATTTTCTGGCACAGAAAATTGATGAAAGTATAAAGCACAGAAATATTTGCCATGTTATTTTGCCAGGAGGCAATACGCCCGTGCAGTGTCTGACATATTTATTAAAGGCACCGCTACCCTGGCATAAAATTCACTGGTATCCGGGTGATGAGCGTTGCTATCCCGAAGGGCATATTGAGCGCAATGATGTGATGCTGCGGGCTAATTTCTGGTCTCATATTGATCAGCCAAATGTTCATAGTATTCCAGCTGAGTCAGGTGCAGAGCAGGGTGCTCTATTTTTTCGTAAATCAATTGCATCGATTAAGCGTTTTGATATTGCATTTCTGGGTATGGGAGAGGATGGACATACCGCCAGCCTGTTCCCGGATAATGCGGTGCTGCAAGATGTGCGATCGGTTGTCCCTGTATACCATTCACCCAAAGCACCTGATAGCCGAATTTCATTCAGTATCAATACGTTGAGAAATGCTCGTTACCGTATGGTGCTAACAGGGGGGGCTGGAAAAGCCAGTGTAGTCCGTCAAATTAAGAACAGGGCTCAGTTACCTGTTAACATTATTGGCGATATAAACTGGTTTGTTGATAATGAGATTATGGGCTAAACGCCAGGGCTTTCAGCTATGGTGAAATGATTAGAACTTTTAGCTGTGAAGTTGTTGCATTTATTGTAAACCTGAACTAAATTCCATAAACGCACAGGTTATCTGTTAGCACATAACGAGGGTAATACATGAAACTTCAGGAAATTCGAGTGATGGCCAAAAATTTCGGCATAAAAGCATCGAGTATGAACAAGTCACAGTTGATACATTCTATTCAGGATATAGAGGGTAATTTTAACTGCTATGCATCGGCCGGGAATGGAGAGTGTGACCAGGCGAACTGTTTATGGCGGGACGACTGCTTTGCTGATGCCAGAAAAAAACTCAACAGTTAAGCACGTTTGGCCTGGAGGGTGCTTATAAACCTGGAAAAATCAGCATTCTCCGCACCAGGCTGTCTTTTCCAGTTGCTGATATAATTTGATATATTGCGCGGCACTGTTTTTCCATGAGAAATCACCGCTCATTGCTGTAAGCTGGATTTTTCGCCAGAGTGCAGGTTCTTTATAGAGCGTTATTGCATAGTCAATGCTGCTAATAAGTGCAGAGGGTGATATTTTCTCAAGCACAAAACCGTTCGCGGTACTATTTTTTATATTGCTTTTATCGGCATTGATAACGCTATCCGCCAGACCGCCAACCGGTGTTACTATGGGTAAGCTTCCATAGGCCAGGCTGTATAGCTGGTTTAGCCCGCAGGGCTCAAATATGGATGGCATTAAATACAGATCGCTGGCAGCTTCAATTCTATGGGCTAGTTGTTCGTTATAGCCAATAATGACTTTTAGGCGCTCCGGGTAGCGCTGTGCGAGTTCCGTGAGTTTCATCTCATAGTGAGATTCACCTGAACCCAGTATAACAAGTTGTATGTTTCGATTGAATAATGCATCCGCGCACTGCAAAATAATATCCAGACCTTTTTGTTCTACCAGACGGCTGACCATGCCAATCATCGGCACAGAAGAATCTGATGGTAATGACAGTTCTTTTTGTAATTGCGTTTTATTGATGCTCTTTTTATCCAGATTGCGGCGATTAAACTTCTGCACCAGATGCCGGTCGGTGCCCGGGTTCCAGTACTTTTCATCGATACCATTGATAATACCGCTGAGATCCTGCTGGCGATATTTAAGCAGGCCATCAAGGCCATAGCCGTTTTCAGGCAGGCATATTTCTTTTGCATACCGAGGGCTGACAGTTGTTATTTTATCGGCATAGGCAAGCCCACCCTTGATAAAAGAAAACTGTCCATAAAACTCCACGCCATGTATTGTCCATAATTCATCTGGCATATGCAGGTCATGGAATATCTGCTGATCGAACACCCCCTGATAGGCGAGGTTATGCACTGTAAACACCGTGGCCGGGCGATTCGGGTGTAAACTAAGGAGGGCGGGGACCAGTGCCGATTGCCAGTCATTGCAGTGTACGATATCTGCTCGCCAGTTTATATTCAGTTTGTTCAGGCCAATGTCTGTTGCGGCCAGGCAAAAAATTGCAAAACGTAGTGCATTGTCTCCCCGAGGGTTTCCATGTTCATCGCAATAGGGGCCGCCTGGCCGGTTAAATGCAGATGGACAGTCAACTAGCCAGACAGTGACCATGGAGCCTGGAAGCCTGGCCTCAATAATATTGACTGACTGGTTGTAATAAGCGGTGCGTGCAATGATTTTGCTGTTTTTTATTTTAGCGATCACTTCGGGGTATGCGGGTAATAACAGTCGCACATCCTGAGATTGCTTTAACAGTGCAGCAGGGAGGCTGCCAGCTACATCGCCCAGACCGCCTGTTTTTATGAGTGGAAACGCTTCGCTGCTAATATAAAGAATATTGCTCATACTACTTTTTTTAATACTAATGCCGCCAGCGGGGGGAGTGTGAGTGAAAGGGAGGCGTCTCGATTCATCCATGGTATGTTTTGTGTATTGATAATTGCATCACTGCCTGCATTTGTTCCAGAGTAGAATTTTGAGTCAGAGTTTAAAATCACCTCATAGCGTCCGGTTTCAGGTACGCCAATACGGTAGTTTTCACGCACCACAGGCGTAAAATTAAGTATGACGATAATTGATTCCTGATCACTTTTTCTAAGGTATGACAAAACTGACTGATCTGTATCATGGCAGTCAATCCAGTCAAAACCCTCGGGATCAAAGTCGTACTGATAAAGTGCCGCCTGGTCTGTGTAGAGTCGATTGAGGTCGCCCACCAGTTCCATCACCCCCGCATGCAGAGGGTATTGTAAAACATACCAGTCCAGTGTCTGTTCATGATTCCACTCACTGCCCTGGCCAAACTCGCATCCCATAAAGAGCAGCTTTTTCCCGGGGTAGGTAAACATATAGGTATATAGCAGGCGTAAATTTGCAAACCGCTGCCATTCATCCCCCGGCATTTTATTTAGCATGGAGCCTTTGCCATGGACGACCTCATCGTGTGAAAACGGCAGCGCGAAGTTTTCACTGAATAGATACAGCAGGCCAAAGGTCAGCTGATCATGGTGGTAATGTCGGTGCACAGGGTCTCTGGACAGGTAGTTTAATGTATCGTGCATCCAGCCCATATTCCATTTCATGCTAAACCCCAGGCCACCAATACTGGTGGGGCGAGTAACCTGAGGCCAGGCGGTAGATTCCTCAGCCATAATGACAGAGCCAGGATAATGCGCGTGGGTTACTGTGTTTAGCTCCCGTAGAAACTCGATCGCTTCAATATTCTCATTGCCGCCATGCTGATTTGGAATCCAGTCGCCGTCTTCTCGTGAGTAATCAAGGTAGAGCATTGAGGCGACCGCATCAACGCGTAAACCATCAATATGATATTTTTCGAGCCAGAACACAGCACTGGATATAAGAAAATTTTTAACTTCATTGCGCCCGTAGTTATAAATAAGTGTTCCCCAGTCGCGATGCTCACCCCGCCTGGGATCTTCATGTTCATATAACGGGCTGCCATCATAACGCGCAAGTCCATGTTCATCTTTTGGAAAGTGCGCAGGAACCCAGTCAAGTATCACACCGATTTTATGTGAATGGCAATAGTCTACAAAGTAGCAGAAGTCATCTGCCGAGCCAAAACGACGTGTTGGGGCAAAATAGCCCGTTGTCTGATAACCCCATGATGCATCAAGAGGGTGCTCGGTGATGGGCAGAAGTTCGATATGGGTAAAGCCTGTTTTTTTAACATGTTCAATCAGCCGATGAGAAAGCTCCCGGTAGTTGAGAAACTCTCCCTGTTCGTCTTTTTGCCAGGAGCCCAGGTGACACTCATAAATTGACATTGGCCTGTGTAGCCAGTCAAATTTTTCACGGCCAGCCAGCCACTCATGATCCTGCCAGTTGTATTGAATATCTGGTCGTGTAGCTGAGGCTGTGCGTGGACGCAGCTCAAGTTGCTGCGCATAAGGGTCGGATTTTGATGAAATAGAATCGCTATTACGATTTTTTATCTCGAATTTATACAGACTGGCGGGTGCTAGCCCCGGGATAAATAACTCCCATATGCCGCTGTTGCCTGACGTGCGCATGGGGTGGCAGCGTCCATCCCACTGATTAAAATCACCCGTGACGCTTACTCTGGACGCATTCGGTGCCCAGGTTGCAAAAAGCACTCCCGCTATACCATCAATCACTTTATGGTGACTGCCTAGCATCCTGTAGGCATGTAAGTGCTTACCCTCAGAAAATAAATACAGGTCATATTCACTCAGCTGTGGTTTAAAGCTATAAGGGTCATAGTATGAATGTTTATTTTGATGCGTGTCCGTGCGAGTGAGTAAATAATGCTCACTCATTTTCTCAGTTCCCTGCCAGTAAACGAAAAAATCACTGTTGTTTATGCGCTCTGCTGGAATGTTATTCTCTGTGAGCATGAGCTGGCGAGTGTCTGGTGCATAGAATAAAAGATATTCATTATGATGTACAGTCTGATTACCCAGTACGCTGAAGGGCGCGTGGTGACTGGCACTGGCTATTTTATTCATTTCGCTTTGTGGAAGGTTTTTCGTTGCGGATTTGAGTTGTTTTGCTGGAGTGATTATATTTATTGACATAAGCAAACAATTTTCCAGGTTGGTTTCAAGGTTGATTTTCTGGTTTATATACACATAACACTTGAAATTTAATATATGTAAGTCTAAAGTAACTCATAGCAGGTGCTAATAGCAAGTTCTATGCGTATTTTAGACTCTATTTGGCTGATTTTATACGAACTTAATAAAAAAAATTTATCAAAAGGTAAAAGCCAGGCGGATAAGTTCAGTTAATCAGGCGAGCTGATAACCAGGTGCAGTAGAGCATATCCCGTACAGGGTTGTGTTATGCCATTTTAGCTATTTGATGCTGTGCTTTTCTATCACCTGCCAGTAATGGGTCATTTATATTACGAAATCCAGTTATTAACAGGGGCTATTCATGACGTGTTTGTTCGGGGGAGGCGTTCAACGCCTGTACAGTGTAAATCTACGGGGCTAGTTTCGCATTGCGGCGCATAACAGTGAACTTTTATAATAATAAACAAAAGAGAAGCTAAATGATGAGCAGAAAATCACCGCGTTTTATTAGTAATCTCACGCGCAATACCCTTGCGCTCATTATGGCAGGTGGGCGAGGTGAGCGTTTAAAGCATTTGACGATGTGGCGTGCCAAACCGGCTGTTCCGTTTGGTGGGAAGTTTCGCATTATAGATTTCCCGCTTTCAAACTGTATTAATTCAGGCATTCGTAGAATTGGTGTGCTCACACAATATAAATCGCATTCATTAAATCTGCATATTCAGAAAGGCTGGGGACATTTGCGCGGGGACTTTGGTGAATTTGTAGAACTGTTGCCTGCGCAGCAACGCATTGAGGCATCCTGGTATGCAGGAACAGCCGATTCTATTTATCAGAACCTTGATATTATTCGCAGCCATTCCCCGGATCATGTGATCATTCTGGCGGGAGATCATATTTATAAAATGGACTATGGTACGATGCTGGCAAAACATGTTGATAGTAAAGCGGATATCACTGTAGGGTGTATTGGCGTTCCAGCGGAAAAAGCCTCCGGGTTTGGTGTTATGGGTGTGAATGATGAGCTGCGCATTAATAGCTTTGTCGAAAAACCAGAGAATCCGTTACCATTTGCAAACAGCGCGGGTGAAGCGTTATGTTCAATGGGTATTTATATCTTTAACACAGACCTGTTATATGAGTTACTTATTCGTGATGCAGATACAGCAGACTCGGAGCATGATTTTGGTAAAAATATTATTCCTCATGCGATAAAACGATACAGGGTTTTTGCCTATCCATTCACCGATTCACAAAGTGGTATACAGGCATACTGGCGGGATGTGGGCACACTGGATTCTTTCTGGGAGGCGAATCTTGAATTAATTGGCATTACCCCGGAGCTGAATCTATACGATGATCAGTGGCCAATATGGACGGATCAGGTGCAGTTGCCACCGGCAAAATTTATTTTTGATGATGAAGACAGGAGAGGTATGGCGGTTGATTCCATGGTCTCAGGTGGTTGCATTATTTCGGGCGCACATGTTCGCCATTCTCTACTTTTTTCAAATGTTACCGTTGATAACTATTCGAAAATCGATTCCTCGGTTATTTTGCCGGATGTAAAAATAGGCCAGAATTGTCAGATTAACCATGCGATTATTGACAAAGGGTGCGAAATTCCAGATGGTACTATTATTGGCGATGATGTAACAAAAGATCTGAAACGATTTTATGTTTCAGCCAACGGGGTTGTTCTGGTTACACCGGATATGCTAGGGCAAACGCTGCATCATGTCAGATAATACAGATAAATCACAACCATTAAATGTGGTTTTATACTGGCATATGCATCAACCGGAATATCGGGATTTACGAAGTGGTGAATATCATCAGCCGTGGACATATCTACATACGATAAAAGATTATGTGGATATGGTTGCGCACCTTGAAAATAACAGCCAGGCGCGAGCCGTTGTGAACTTTGCACCTGTATTGCTTGAGCAAATAGATGATTATGCAAAGCAGCTAGATGATTATCTCAATCATGCAAAAGCCTTACGTGACCCTTTGCTTTCGGCCCTTGCAGACCCTGTATTGCTTATGGATGAAGAGCGGCGGATGTTTATTATAAAATCCTGTAGAAAGGCCAATAAGCAACGACTGGTAGACAGGTTTGAGGTATTTAAAAATCTCATTGAGATGTCAGAAGATGTGCTGGATAACAGGGATAAATTAAGTTATTACTCGGAGCAGTTTTTTGTAGATTTAATTGTCTGGTATCATCTGGCATGGACGGCTGAAACGGTGAGAAAAACAGATGCCCGCATAAAGAACTTAATGAAAAAAGCTCGAAACTTCACTATCCGTGATCGGCATTTGCTGGTAGAGCTATATTGTGAAATGATTGGCGGCGTTATTAAACGCTATCGGGTGCTGGCTGAAGCGGGGAGAATCGAATTATCAGTAACACCGTATGCGCATCCGATTATGCCACTGCTTATTGATATAAAGTCAGCAAATCAGGCAATGCCCGACATTGAGCTACCACTTGCTGAAACATACCCTGATGGAGCCAGCAGGAGCCGTTGGCATATTGAAAAAGGCATGCAGGTGTTCCGCCATTATTTTGGCCGGGATCCAGCGGGTTGCTGGCCATCAGAGGGCAGTATCAGTGCAGAGACGATTGTACTGGCGTCTGAAATGGGGATTAAATGGCTCGCCAGTGGTGAAACGGTATTGCGAAATTCATTGCACAGTAGTGCTGAGCTTGCAGATGAGTGCATTCATAAAGCTTATCAATTTAACAATACACAGAGCACCTGTTTTTTCAGGGATGATGGCTTATCAGACCTGATAGGCTTCAGCTATTCAAACTGGCATGCAGATGATGCTGTTGCGAATCTGGTGAATCATCTGGAAACAATTGCCAGAAACTGTGCAGATAAACCTGATTCGGTTGTATCGATTATACTCGATGGTGAAAACGCATGGGAATATTACCCTGAGAATGGCTATCATTTTATCAGTGCGCTGTATGAAAAGCTGGGTAGCCACGAAGAACTTAAACTAACAACATACAGCGAATTTCTCGATTTACATCAGCATAAACAGATCTTGCAGGATATAGTTGCGGGGAGCTGGGTTTATGGAACATTTTCTACCTGGATAGGCGAGAAAGACAAAAACAGGGCATGGGATATACTGGTAGAAGCAAAAAAATCATATGACAGAGTAATAAGCCAGAATGGGTTAACACCGGAGGAAAAAACGCTGGCTGAAATGCAACTGGCGACCTGTGAAAGCTCGGACTGGTTCTGGTGGTTCGGAGAATATAACTCGGCTGAATCCGTAAAAAGTTTTGATATGCAGTTTCGCATGCACATTAGTAACCTGTATCAACTATTAAAAATTGAACCACCAGAGTACCTGGGCCGAGCGTTTTCTTTCGGTTCAGGCGATCCAGATAGAGGTGGTACTATGCTACCGGGCAGGCAAAACTAACTGATGAACACCCATGTGTCTGGAGATAACTATAATAAACAACGACGTACAGGTATTTTACTGCATCCGACATCACTTCCAGGGGACAGTGAAAACGGTGATATAGGCCATCAGGCATATCGTTTTATAGAGTTTTTGAGTGCAAACGGATTTAAGTTGTGGCAAATGCTACCACTGGGACAGACCCACGGGGATAAATCCCCTTACCAGTGTCTGTCGTCTCATGCGGGTAATCCCCTTTTAATTAGCCTCGACTGGTTGAAAGATAAAGACTGGTTAAATCAGGATACCTGTTCCCCTGAGCTTGAGCCGCATCTGTACCGAATATCCTGTTTAAAACAGGCGTTTGATGAATTTAACCGGCTTGCAGATGAAAACTGGTTACAAAAATTATCTGATTTTAAATCATTAAACAGCTATTGGCTGGATGATTACAGCCTGTTTATGGCATTAAGGCAGGAAAATTTAAACAAACCCTGGTATGAATGGCCGGTGTTAGCACGCCAGTGTGATAGTCGCGAAATGGATAAAGCTCGCCAGCGTCTTGATGGCGTTATCCAGCAGGCTGTTTTTGAGCAGTTTATATTTTCTACACAATGGCAACAGGTAAGAGATTATGCCAGAGAGCATGGTGTTGAGCTGTTTGGAGACATGCCATTTTTTGTCGCCAAAGACAGTGCCGATGTATGGTCAAAAAAAGAAAATTTTTTGATTGATGCCGATGGCAATACGCAATATGTTGCAGGTGTACCCCCTGATGCTTTTTCAGAAACGGGCCAGCACTGGGGCAATCCATTATATAACTGGGCATATATGCAGGCTAACAACTTTAGCTGGTGGAAGGAGCGTTTTCAAACGCATCTGGCATTGTTTGATATGATACGTATAGATCATTTTCGTGGTTTACAGGCCTGCTGGTATATACCGGCAGAAGATGAAACGGCTATTAATGGGTTCTGGGAAAATGTACCCGGAAGAGAAATGCTGGCTGAAATGTTCTCAACGTTTGATCATTTACCGTTAATTGCCGAAGATCTTGGTGTAATAACAGACGAAGTTATTGAATTAAAAAATGAGTTTAAATTGCCCGGGATGAAAGTGCTTCAGTTTGCATTTGATGGCAATAATGATAATCCGCACCTGCCTCATTGTCATCAGCAGAGTGATCTTATTTATACGGGTACTCACGATAATGATACAAGTTATGGGTGGGCGAAGCATACAGAGCATTATAATAAAGTATTTTTTGAAAAATATCTGGGATGTTCCAATTGCTCAGATGAGCAATCCGCACTTGAGCTAATTCGTACTGCAATGGCATCGGTTTCTTATCTGAGTATTATTCCAATGCAGGACATTCTGATGCTTGACTCCTCTGCGCGTATGAATATACCTGGTACAGTGGGTAATAACTGGCTCTGGCGATTTGGCTGGGGCCAGCTCAGGCAGGATGTGGTAGATAAAATTAGTTTATATATAAAGTTGTATAACAGGTAAGCATAAAAAATGTCCAGAAAAAAAACACATTGCGTATCGGGTATGAAAAAAATGAAAATTTTGCCAACAGACAGTGAGTCGTTGGCAGCAGATTTTGAGCGTTATTTAACCCATCACCTGGGGCGTTACATTGGTTGTGTGCCCTTTTACCTATATGAATCCCTGTCGTTAACGATGCGGGATAGAATTATCACCCGGTGGCGAAGTACCTGGGAGAGGTATGAAGAAAAAGGCGTGAGAAAGGCTTACTATATGTCGCTTGAGTTTCTAATTGGTCGAGCACTGGGTAATCACATTCTTAATCTTGATATTAAAGAAGATACCAGAGAGGCAATGAGCAAGTTTTCACTGGATCTTGAAGATATCATTAGTGAAGAGCATGATGCGGGCCTGGGGAATGGTGGTCTGGGGCGGTTGGCCGCCTGTTTTATGGACAGTTGTGCGACTCTGGGCTTACCCGTAGTGGGTTATGGTATTCGTTATGAGTACGGTATGTTTCGCCAGGAAATTGTAAATGGTCATCAGGTAGAAGAGCCTGATCACTGGCTGAGGGATGGTAATCTGTGGGAACTGGAACGGCCGGAATTTACTCAGCTTATAAAGTTTGGTGGAACGGTGAATATTATATCTGAACAGGATGGGAGTACACGTTACGACTGGAAAAGCAGTTCAGATGTGCTTGCAATACCTTATGACGTGCCTGTTTCCGGGTATAAAAACAACACAGTTAATACACTGAGGTTATGGGGTTCAAGTGCAACGAATATTTTTAACCTTGGCGATTTTAATGCGGGTAGTTACTCAGAAGCCGTCAGGAGCAAGAACGAAGCTGAACACATTAGTATGATCCTGTATCCTAATGATAGTAGTGAGAACGGTAAGGAGCTGCGCCTGAAGCAACAGTATTTTCTTGCATCTGCAAGTTTGCAGGATGTGATACGTATGTGGTCGATAAATGAAGGCGATGACTTTAGCCGCTTCGCTGCTGAGAATGTTTTTCAGATGAACGATACACATCCAACAATTGCAGTTGCAGAGTTGATGAGATTACTTATTGATGAGAAAAATATGAACTGGGATGATGCCTGGGACATTACATCAAAAACCATGGCCTATACAAATCATACCTTGCTGCCAGAAGCGCTGGAAAAGTGGTCAGTGCCATTGTTTGAAAAGTTACTGCCGCGTTTATTGCAGATTATTTATGATATTAATGCGCGGTTTCTTAAGCTGGTAGCCCGTAAATGGCCGGGAGATTCTCAGAGGCAGATACGCATGTCGATTATAGAGGAAGGGCATGTAAAGCATGTTCGCATGGCTTATCTGGCAATTGTGGGGAGCTTTTCGGTAAATGGTGTTGCTGCGTTGCACTCGAAATTATTGAGTAATGGCTTATTTAAAGACTTTTATGAGCTATGGCCAGAAAAATTTAATAACAAAACCAATGGCGTGACACCTCGGCGGTGGATGGCGCATTCAAATCCATTAATGAGTGAGTTAATAACTGATAAAATTGGTGATGGCTGGATTCGTAATCTTGAAGATATCAGCCAGCTGAGTAACTTTGCAGGTAATTCAGAATTTGCAAAACACTGGTTTGAAATTAAGCAGGAAAATAAACGCCGTTTATCTCAGCTGGTTAAAGATGAGTGTGGTGTTGATTTTGATCCTCTGTCACTATTTGATGTTCAGGTAAAAAGAATACATGAATATAAGAGGCAGCTGCTTAATGTGTTGCATGTGATACATCTATATAATCGAATTAAAAATGCGGATGTAAAAAACTGGACAAATCGTTGTGTGCTTATTGGTGGCAAGGCAGCCCCCGGGTATCATCTCGCCAAATCTATTATTAAGCTAATCAGCAATGTCGCGGATGTTATTAATAATGACCCTGAAGTAGGGGATAAGCTGAAACTGGCTTTTTTACCTAATTATGGTGTGTCAAAAATGGAAGTTATCTGTCCGGCCACGGATTTATCTGAGCAGATTTCAACTGCGGGGAAGGAAGCGTCCGGTACAGGAAACATGAAATTCATGATGAATGGTGCGATTACCATTGGCACCTATGATGGTGCTAATATAGAAATATATGATGCGGTCGGGAAAGAAAATTTCTATTTGTTTGGTTTGAAGGAAAATGAAGTACAGGCGCGCAGACGCCATTATCAGCCAGATACCATGGTAAATAAGTTTGAAGATTTACAACAGGTGATGCATTTACTGAAATGCGGGCATTTTAACTCCCTTGAACCCTATATTTTTGATGACATCATCGGATCTTTGCTAAATCCGAATGATCCCTGGCTAACGCTGGCTGATTTCAGGAGTTATGTTGATGCGCAGGAGCGGATTTCCCAGGCTTACAGGGACAGAAAAAAATGGATAAAAATGAGTATTTTAAATACCGCTTGCAGTGGTTTTTTCTCAACCGATAGAACAATGGAGGAATATAATCGCGATATATGGAAGCTTGAACACCTCTGAGGTTTTTAAGCATAAATATTTTATAATTTTCAATAACTGACGATATGCCTTTGTGCTCAACTGATTTTTTCAGGATAATCACTTCTGCTGGCTCGTTATACACGTCTCTGCCTGAGTTTTGACTCTTCACTTCGCACCCCTGGTCAATATATGGTATTCTTTTCATTCACACTGGGTTTTTAAAATATTGGTGTCTGTCAGGCAGGCAGGCTGTTTTGATGTCCGGTGGATCAGTTTGCGTGCTAATAATTTAAAAATATATTAATAAAAGGTAATGTTATGGAGCTTGTTATATCTATTATCACCAGTCCACTATTGTGGATAACTATTGTAGGCCTGTTTGCTCTGAAAAATGGTGTGCTGTTTGTGCCACAAAATAGAGGGTATGTTATATACACGCTGGGAAAATACAGCGGAACACTGGGCGCAGGGCTTAACTTTATTGTGCCTTTTGTTCAGCGTGTTGCAGCCGATCGTAACTTAAAAGAGCAATCACTTGAAATTTGTTCGCAGTCAGCAATTACAAAGGACAATATAACATTAGAGATTGATGGCATTTTGTTTATGAAAGTAACAGATGCGGCAGCGGCAACAAATAACATTACTGATTATAAAATGTCTGTTACACAACTTGCGATGACAACAATGCGTAATGCGATTGGTTCAATGGAGCTGGATGAATGTTTTCAGAATCGGGATGTGATTAATCTGAATATTCTAACTTCGATGACGGAAGCGACCGCGCCCTGGGGCGTACAGGTTACACGTTATGAAATTAAAGACATTACACCACCTCAGTCTATTAAAGAAGATATGGAGAAGCAAATGACGGCAGAGCGCGAAAAGCGTTCAGTTATTCTCACTGCAGAAGGGGTTAAAACCTCCGACATTACCCGGGCTGAAGGTGAAAAACGAGCCAAAGTACTGGATGCGGAAGCGCAAAAAGCTGAACAGGTTTTACTGGCGGAAGCATTAAAAGAACAGCAGATTCTGGAAGCTACAGGCAAGGCTGAAGCAATACGTCTGGTTGCAGAAGCAGATGCTATGGCACTTAAGGTGATTGGGCAGGAAGCCGCTACTGCAAATGGTATGAAAGCGGTTCAGCTCACGCTTGCGCAGCAGACCATTAAAGCACATGCAGCGATTGCTGATCAGAGCTCGGTTGTTTTAACGGATGGCAAAACAGGTGATAACATTGCTAACACGGTTGCAAAAGCAATTGCTGTTTCTAATGCACTAAATACTGCAACCAGACCCGAAGGTTAATAATGGAATTAGTTGATTATTTTCTACACAACCATGACAAGCTGCTCTATCTCCTTGCGGGGGTTAGCCTGGTGCTTGAATTAACGGTAATGGGCCTGAGTGGCCCGTTGCTGTTTTTTGCAGTCGCCTGCGCGATTACCGGTGTGCTTAATAGCTTCGGCATCATTACAGGCTGGGAATATGAGGTGTTGTCTGTGGGGGTGCTGTCGGTTGTTTGCGCTTTTATTTTATGGCGACCCCTTAAAAAATTTCAGGGCCCCGTTCATGTGAGTGATAACAGCAGTGATATGATAGGTCAGGTTGTGCCGGTCAATGATGAGGTTACCCGCAATGGAGGGAGTATCCGTCATTCGGGAATCAGCTGGCAGGCCAGGCTGGATAATACTTCGGGGCTGGAAGCACTTGAAAGTGGTCTGAGGGTGGAGATTGTTGCAGTTGAGGGCAATGTTATGATTGTTAAAGAGCAGGCTTTAGTTAGCGGGGTAGAGTAAGCTATATCCATTGTAGCGAATCTGTTAGAGCCTGGTTTTTACAGTTGTATCTGGCCGATTTGCTGCGCTGTTCCTGGTTGAAAAATGCATCTGTTAGTCAGCTTATTCGTATGGAGCCGGGTTAAAAATTCAACCTGGAAAAATCAGGTGGGCGCGAAAAAGATGTGTAAGCAATTAATTTAGATGGCGTACACTTTTTGATATGGTTGTCTCGTTAAGATTTGTACGCAACGGAGGTGGGGGCTTCAGCCCCGCTTAATACAGCCGTGGCTAAAGCCACGGTTCCATTAATACTCTCAGTAGCTTACAGTACTCGCGGGCGGTTAACCGATGAATTCAGGTTCAGCCAAGCATTTCCAGAATCAGTTCGGCCATATTGTCTATCCCGCCAGGTTTTCCAAGCATTTCACTTACCGTTTTAAGTTCCTGGAGCATTCTATTGCGATACTCGGTGTTGTCCAGAATGCGTATTGTTTCATTTGCGATGTCCTGTGGCCGAGTATTGTACTGGATAAATTCCTTTATCGGTGCTTTATCGGAGATGATATTGGCGAGTCCCAGGTATTTAACTTTAACCATCTGTTTAAGAATAAAATACGATAGATGTGCGATTTTATAGGTAATGCAGTATGGGATGCCCATCAGGCTGATTTCCAGTGTGGCTGTGCCGGATGCTGAAATAATACTGTCACAGCATTGCATTACATTGTATGAAAGGTCTTCAACCAGGATGATATTGAGCGGGCTGTGCTGGTTTAAATGTGAGGCAAATATCTCTTTGTTCAGGGTTCGAGCCACGGGAATAATAAATTGCAGCTCTGGCTTTTCTTTGATTAGCTGCTCCGCTGCGGCTAACTGGATGGGCAGCACACGTTTAATCTCACCGCGTCGGCTGCCTGGAAACAGGCCAATTACCGGTTGGTCGGGGTTTAGTTCATATTCCTTAAAACAGGCCTGTTTTGTTTTCTCAGGAATAACTTTTTCAACCAGGGGGTTGCCAACGAAGCGAACCGGCACATTGGCATCAAGATAAAATTTTTCTTCAAATGGCAGAATAACCGCCATCATATCAATGATCTTGCCGATTTTGTGTACTCGGTGTTGCCGCCAGGCCCATATTTGCGGGCTGACATAGAAGAGAACTTTAATGTTTAGCGCTTTTGCTGCTTTGGCGAGCCTGAAGTTAAATTCCTGATAATCCACCAGCACCAGCAAATCGGGTGGCCTGTCTTTTAGTGAATTGATTAAGACATTGAGTGCTTTTTTAATAGTGGGGTATTTTGCCAGCACTTCAACCAGACCGACTACGGCAATATCGGCGCAATCTATGAGTATTTCGGCACCTGCATCGCGCATTTCAGCGCTGCCCATGCCATAAATGTTGATATTTGGCCCGGTTTTATGCAGTGCTCTGATGATGCTGGCTGCATGCTTGTCGCCGGAAGCTTCACCGGCACTGATCATGATGCGTTTATTCATAGGTAATTTAATTGTTGGCTCTTTAATTTTTTTGCGGGCCTGGAGGCTATGAAAAAAGTGAGTAAAGGGGAAATGGATATATTTACCTGGCCAATCTCTGGCATTATCTTTATTATCTGTGATTTTCCCTGAAAGACGGATTGTACCTGAAATTATGAATGAAGACATTGATATTGACCTGGCACAATATGCGAGTGTTGCCGGTGTAGATGAGGCGGGCAGAGGCCCGTTAGTGGGTTGTGTGGTTGCAGCTGCGGTGATACTTGATGAAAATAATCCTGTTGAGGGCTTAAATGACTCTAAAAAGCTTAGCGCGAAAAAGCGTGAGCAGCTGGCAACTGAGATTAAGGCGAGGGCAGTCGCCTGGGCGGTATCTTCTGTTGAACCGGATGTAATTGATGAAATTAATATACTCCAGGCAAGTTTGCTGGCGATGAAACAGGCGCTTGAGGCGTTGCCTGAGCTGCCTGATATCGCTCTGATTGATGGTAATAAAATACCTGATGTCGCCTGTCATGCCCATGCGATTGTAAAGGGAGATGCGAAGGTTGCATCGATTGCGGCGGCCTCTATTCTGGCCAAGGTAGAGCGAGATCAGCAAATGTTCGAGCTGCATCAGGTTTACCCACAGTATGAGTTTGAGCGGCATAAAGGCTACCCAACGAAGGTGCACATGGCGCTGCTTGAGGCGCATGGGCCGTGCTCGGAGCATCGTAGGAGCTTTGGGCCTGTTAAGCGATTGCTTGCGTGACAGGCACCGGACAGGTAACATTGTGACGCTGTTCAATCTGATTCATAATGAAGGCCAATTAATCATATTAACTCTGTTATGCTAAAGTTATTAATAATCAATAGCTTATCGATCATTTCTTAAGTAGATACTATATCGAATGAATCCACGTTTTATACACTTACGTTTACACACAGAGTACTCACTGGTTGATGGCGTGGTTCGCATCAGGCCGTTGATGAAAATGGCCGTTGAACGGGGGACACCCGCCATTGCCCTGACGGATCAGTCCAATCTGTTTGCACTGGTGAAATTTTACCGTGCCGCGATGTCTGCGGGTATCAAGCCCATTATTGGCGCAGATATTCAGGTGCGTTCCGAACTTGAATCAGAACCGCCTTCACGTCTGGTTTTGCTCTCACAGAACAGGCAGGGGTATCAGAATATTACTCAGCTAGTTTCGCGAGGTTATCTTAAAGGTCAGCACAATGGCATACCCATGGTTGAGGTGGCGTGGCTACGGGAGCTGAACCAGGGGATTATTGTATTATCCGGAGGGCGGGAAGGGGATATTGGCCGAGCACTTTTATCGGGTAATCAGGTACAGGCTGAGGCCTTGCTCAAAGTCTGGCGCGATATATTTCCTGAGCGCTTTTATATGGAACTACAACGCACAGGGCGTGAAAATGAAGAGGAATATCTGCATGCGGCGGTTAATCTGGCGATGGTCAGTAACATGCCTGTGGTGGCAACCAATGATGTGAGGTTTCTGGAGCAGAGTGAATTTGATAGCCATGAGGTACGAGTGTGTATTCATGATGGGCGCGCGCTGGACGATCCTCGCCGACCTAAGCTTTATAGTGATCAGCAGTACTTGCGCACCGAAGAAGAAATGTGTGAATTATTTGCAGATATTCCTGAGGCGCTTGAAAACACAGTAGAAATTGCACGGCGGTGCAGTCTTGAGGTGAGGCTGGGTGAAAGCTTTTTGCCGAACTTTCCAGTACCTGAAGGTGAGACAACAGACAGTTACTTTATTCGCGTATCCAGAGAAGGGCTTGAAAAGCGTCTGGATAATTTAATACCGCTGGATTCAGATAATGCTGTTGAGCGTCGTAAGCCTTATTACGAACGCCTGGATATTGAAATTGAAGTTATAAACACTATGGGCTTCCCCGGCTATTTCCTTATTGTGGCCGATTTCATTCAGTGGTCAAAGGATAACTCAATACCCGTTGGGCCGGGACGTGGTTCGGGTGCGGGCTCGCTGGTGGCTTACTCGTTGCTGATTACCGATCTCGATCCGCTTGAGTACGATCTGCTGTTTGAGCGATTCCTGAATCCTGAGCGTGTATCGCTGCCGGATTTCGATGTCGATTTTTGCATGGAGGGGCGAGATCGGGTTATCGATTATGTTGCTCGAACCTATGGTCGTGAATCGGTCTCACAGATTATTACCTATGGGTCTATGGCCGCCAAGGCGGTGGTGAGGGATGTCGGGCGTGTTTCTGGCCTGTCATATGGTTTTGTGGATCGAATTGCCAAAATGATTCCCTTTGAAATCGGCATGACGCTTACAAAGGCACTGCAAGAATCAGATGATCTGGGTAATGCCTATAAAACAGAAGATGATGTAACCGAACTGATTAATATGGCGCTGTCGCTGGAAGGCTGCGCGAGAAATGCCGGTAAGCATGCGGGGGGGGTCGTGATATCACCCTCTGTGCTCACAGATTTTACCCCGCTGTATTGTGAGCAGGGTAGCACCAGTATCGTCACGCAGCTGGATAAAGATGATGTGGAGGCGGTGGGCCTGGTAAAGTTCGACTTTCTGGGTTTACGTACGCTGACTATTATTGACTGGGCCGTTATTAATATTAAAGTACGTTATGCTGATCAGCAGGATCTGGATATCAGTAAAATACCGCTGAATGATGCCGCCGCATTTCGTCTGCTGAAAGCCGCAGAAACCACAGCCGTATTCCAGCTGGAATCCAGTGGCATGAAAGATCTGATCAAACGCCTGCAACCGGACTGTTTTGAAGATATTATTGCACTGGTGGCACTGTTTCGTCCGGGGCCATTGCAGTCGGGCATGGTTGATAATTTTATCAATCGTAAACATGGCCGTGAAGAAGTCTCCTACCCGGATGCGCAGTATCAGCATGAGTCTCTAAAACCGATATTAGAACCCACCTATGGCATCATCCTGTATCAGGAGCAGGTTATGCAAATTGCCCAGGTGCTTTCCGGCTATACACTGGGCGGTGCGGATATGCTGCGCCGTGCAATGGGAAAGAAAAAGATCGAGGTCATGGAGCAGCAGCGAGCCGTGTTTGCTGAAGGTGCCAGAAATAATGGTGTCGAAGAAGATCTCGCGATGAAAATATTCGATCTGGTTGAAAAATTTGCAGGCTATGGATTTAATAAATCTCACTCCGCAGCGTATGCATTATTATCATATCAGACGGCCTGGCTAAAGGCGCATTACCCGGCAGAGTTTATGGCAGCTGTACTCTCTGCGGATATGGATAATACGGATAAGGTTGTCACTCTGATAGAAGATTGTCACCGCATGGAACTGGAGGTGCTTACCCCGGATATTAATCGCTCGATTATAAAGTTCTCTGTGTCAGAGCCCGTGAAATCAGAACAGGAGCAGGTGCTTTATGGCCTGGGGGCAATTAAAGGCGTTGGGCTTGCAGCACTGGAAGGTCTAATAGAGGAGCGTGAAAATAATGGCGTTTATAAAGACCTTTATGATCTGTGCCGTCGTGTCGATGGGAGAAAAGTAAACAAGCGAGTACTTGAGTCGCTCATCAAAGCGGGTGCGCTGGACAGTACAGGTAAAAATCGAGCCAGTTTAATGGCCTGTTTACAGGCAGCGATGCAGGCGGCTGAGCAATATCAGAAAAATGCCAGTATAGGCCAGGACGACCTGTTTGGCAGCTCAACTGCACAGGATTCAATTGCACCCGTGGAAGAAATTTCGGTTAATGAGTGGGAAGAAGAAAAGCGCCTGACGCTGGAAAAAGAAACTCTGGGGCTTTATTTAACGGGGCATCCAATAGAGCGATATGAAAAAGAATTAAAAAAATTTACGGACTGTACCCTCGTAGCACTTGCAGATCAAAGTGATCTGGCCCAGGGAGCAGGTGGTGGCGGTTATATGTCGCAACGCAATGCCAAAACGTATAAGCTGGCGGGTTTAATGATCGGTATGCGTGTGCGTAAAACAAAAAGCGGTGGAAAAGTTATTTCAGCTGTGCTTGATGATCGAACGGCACGTGTTGAAGTGCGTATGTTTGAAGAAAAATTTGAGAAATACAATTACCTGTTAAACAAGGATAAGCTGATTGTTGTTGAAGGAAAAGTGATGTATGACGATTACTTTGGAGGGTATCGTATTACAGCTGATGTCATATATGATATAACCGAGGCGAGGCAGAAATTTGCGCAACGCCTGGAAATAAACCTGGTAGAAACGCAAAATAGCCATAATCTGGTGCAGCAGTTAAATCAGGTGTTAAACCCCTTTCGAGAGGGAAGCTGCCCTGTGTGGATTAATTATACACGTAAAGATGTTAGTGCAAAGTTATGCCTGAGTGATGAATGGCGAGTACAGCCAAGTGATGAGCTGATACAGAGGCTGGATAAAATGGCAGGTGAAGATAGTGTTGCGATCATATATTAATTTGTCGGTAACAGGCGTGTAATCCTGATGCATAACTATTCGGCGCATCTTGTGAACCGAATAGTTACGCTAATGCTATTTACTTATCAGCTTATTTACCGGGCTATTTTTTAAGGGGCAGAACCTGGCCGCGCAATTCACCTTTGGGGAATTTAGTGGAGTGCACATTGATGTACGTCAGGCCTTTTTTCAAAACCTTAATAGCTGACTTGATATCTCCGGGGTAAATGCCCTGGCCCTGAGGGCCTACGATATCTTTATATGTGATTTTTCCTTTTACCCAGCCAGAATAGGTTGGGCAGGGTTTAGTGTAGTTGCCGCCGCAGAGTACTGCGATAGCACCCCCGCTAGCCGCAAATTTTTGCCCAAAGTGGATGTGTGCTGATGTTGCATCACCTAGCAGGCTGCTGTAGTACATTTCAAAATAAATATATTTCCCAAACTTGTCAGGAATGGCCTTGAAGGTTCCATAGGCCGGCGTGTAAACAGAGGGGATGGAAGATGTGCCAGATAATTTAGCAGCATATACCGCATCTTCTTTTTTATCCTGCATGGCGAATGCGCTATTGGAACAGATGCCAATTGTGAGTGCCAGCGCAGATGCGCCAGCAATTCGGACAGTTGAAAATAATGTATTGTTTTTCATTTAATATTTCCTCAGAGATATTTAACTGGTGTTGATAATTTAAAGATTAACATTGTCGCTTGTTAGTGTGGCAGGGGGGGGAGCCTTAAAACAGCAAAAAAACTAAGGAATTAAATTCAAACCCCTGTTGGAAGAGGAGAATATCTCATATATTTGTATCTTGTCAACAGTAAAGAATCGTAATTTATGATTTATTTTTATGTGAATTTTACACTGATTTAAGATGCGGATTTATGTTGCGAAGACAGGGTACAGGCTAATGTTTCGCACTTAAGATACGAATAAAAGTTACATAGAGTGGTGGTTTTATTTTAGTTAAACAGAAAATGTTAACTGTTGTAGCGGAATAAGGTTATTTTAATCTCTACTCGTCATAAAAAACCGGACAGGGTTAACAACCTGGAAAATTAAAGTGAGCGCTGTTAACAGGAGTGTGCTGATCGTATGCGATTGAGTAGATGCTGTATAACTTCGATAAAAAATATAGTTTCAGTTTAAGCGGCGAGTAACTATGGAGTATGAAAATACAACAAAAAAATAAATTGATAAACACGCTACAATTGTTAGTGTGGCTTTTGTTTAAGGTGTTTTAACCTAAATTAATCAGTTGACCGCGCAATAATGCGCTAAGTGGTTGAGAATATTGTGTATTATATAATACCTCCATTCACCCGTTCGGTGAAGACG
>VAOX01062723.1_pt1 | contig 59233 bp, 71 predicted proteins | sample 3393891 | NCBI WGS metagenome assembly VAOX01 (sample SAMN08290429, study PRJNA428436) | hydrothermal vent metagenome | isolation source: Deep-sea hydrothermal vent chimney | place: Indian Ocean: Southwest Indian Ridge | depth 2822 m m
GAGGGTATCGCTCATTTAATGGATTTAGAAATAGCATACTATTTTACTGTGGTGGTCTAGAAATGCTACCATGAGATTTCACACCAATCTACGAAGAGCCAGCTGGTTTGAGCAAAGCCAGGCAAATGGTACTGGCAAAAAAAATACTCAATCATCGCCCTGCTCTATCAATTAGAAAAACAGAGGCCGAAGTAAAAAAAATTAAATCAGGTGATGTAACAGCAATGCCTGATAAATCACCGGATCACTTAAAGCTGGAGCAAACACTTACAGACATTGTGGGCAGCCCTATTGAAATAATTGAGGAGCCGGAACAAAAAGAATGTGGGCGAATTGTAATTAGTTATCACGGATATCAGGTACTGGATGGAATATTAGAGCGCTTAGGTTATCACGGCTAGATATTGAATAATAAATGATATGAAACAACCATCAATAGCCATGCAACGGAGACAATCGTGACCGATGTAACAAATCCGCACATAGCGGTATTGCAGCAGCATATACAACAATCCGTTACACAACTGGAGCAATACGACCCGTCCAGTGAAAGTGAAGCCGATAAAGGCATAGGATCATTGATTTATCTGGGCAATCATCAGGATGCTGTTCCAAGAGAGCTAATCATGGATCCCATATTAAACTCGGGTGAAATCCACACATGGATGCTCATGAAAATACATGTGGTCAACCCTAGTATCCCCTGCTCTATTCCCTCAAGGCAGGACCTGATTAATACATTAAAGTGCTCCAGACCGGTCTTGAGCCGACACATACAGGTGCTTCGCGCTTTACGCTGGCTCACACTTTGTCATGAAGTACGTGGCAAAAATGGACAGTTTAAAGGTAATATCTATGCACAGCATGATAGGCCGTTGAGCCTCCAGGACACCCTCTATCTTGATCCTGATTATATTAATTTTCTGGAGCATCCATCCAGTGGATTGACGCTAGAACGTCTGCGGCAGATAAAAGACAGTGTGCTCCAGCACATCGACTATCAGGTCGAAAATGGCATGCAGCTAGACCAGAAAACAACACTGCTGGAACAAGCCTCTGCAGGACTATCGGGATCAGATAAAGACCCGTTGGACACTCATTTAGCCTGCACACCAGAAGTGGCAGGCTCATTAAGTTGCATCAACATGTACTCTAACCCAGAGGCAGGGAATGAGGCTATACCTGAAACAACAAATAAAGTGACTGAGTCAAGATCAACCCATAAAGAAAGCCACCATGTAAAGAATATCGCTACTGGCGACCGTGTAAATATTTACACGGCTAACTGTAACTCTCTCCCCAAAAACACAACAGCTGTCAAGAATAGGAAAGCGGATAAAAGGCCAGCCCAGCGCGATATCAGCCATGTAAAGAATACCGCTACTGGTGACCGTGTAAATATTTACACGGATAGTGGTTGTAGTAGTAGTTATAAATATCATAAAACTACAACTACTACAGGAAACCTACGGTTTCCTAAAAGACTGCAAAACTCAGAACGTCAAAAGAACCATGCATTGAAACAACTAGCACTTTTCCATGTTTCAGAGGGTGATTATCAGTTTATACTGGATTACCTTACAGACCGCATTAAAGCTGGGGAGTTAGGCACAGAAAAGCCCGTTACCAACCCTGTTGGACTGTTAGGTTGGATTGCACGAAACCATGTAGCCGGAACACTACCACCCAGTTCCTATGGGATACGCGAGGATAAGACGAGTAAACCTGTTGATATAAAGCAAAGCGAAGAAGAAAAAAAACTTAAAGAACAAAAGGATATAGAGGCATGGGCCAGAAATCTGGAAAATCTGGGTGTTGAAGTAGACCGAAAAACACAGACAATTGTGCGTAAAGTTTGAGAAGTGTTGCACCGTGCAACACTTTGAAAATCAGAATCTAAGTGGAGAACGTTAAACCACTTTTTAAGAAGCGATAATATTGAGGTGTACCGAGTACCACTCTGAATTCAAACTTCTGTAGGTGTTGCACCGTGCAACACCTATATTAGAATTTAATCCAATAGTTGAAAATAATGGAGGCAACCATGGGAGCCACAGAAATGGTAGAGAAAACCAGGGCAAAAAAAACATCTCTGGATGATGACATGAGTGATGAAGAGTTTGATAAACTTTTCTTTTCCGAGGATGAAAAACCGAAACAACCCGTGCATGAGGATAATGCTGACCCCGTAGTGCCTCCCAATTTAGTTCGTAACAGACCGGGCGCAGTAAGGACACAGGGTGAAATGGTACTGCATACGAAAACAGCGCACCGGATGTTTTATGGCCGTAGAAAGGATACCAAACAGGGAATATCTGCCATTATAGGGCTGGTACGATTCGCGCTAATTGTTAACAAAATACATGAAGCTGCGGCAAAAGACGATCCGTATGCGGATGCAGTATTGATTAAAATCGAGAGTAAATTAAATGCGGCAGAAGCAAAAATTAAGGAATCGCTAGAGGCGCTTGATAATCTGTTGGGTGATACAGATGGTATCACGATCAACAAACATGAATCAGTTAGACCTGTAACTGTGCCGCTGGAGTTTAAAACAACCTATGGATTCATTGCGGCAAGGATCGTTAATGGGTTCGATAAGGTTGTTCGTGAAGCGTTATCCGCTCGCCATGCAGGATTGATTACCCCTGAGAACTGGGGATATCTGGCAGGCACGACAGGAAAGATGATTCGAGATGCTTTCTGGGAAGCAACTCGTTGGCAGAATAGTGGAATAACGCGAGATGATATAGCTGCGAACAATGCCAGGGCACGTGATGTTATCGAGAAATTCGGAAAACTGCCGCAAAGCATTCTGGAAGGATCGAAACGTGGTCAATTTGCCCCGCTGATACATAAGAATTCAGCACTCAAGAACAAAAAATAGATTGTCTGTAACAACATATTTAGACGAAATATCTGGAAATAATGATAATGCCACAGAATGATAATTGGAACTTAGATAGTGTCCCCTTTAAAGGGCCTTTTAAGGGTAAGGGGCACAATCGGAGAATTGTAAAACTGCTCGAATATCAGATGAGTGAGATCAAGGCTTCCATGGAAAATACCGTGATCAATTTTAATGACGCATTTCCAACGACACCTAGAGTTGCAAATTTGCGGATATTGCAACGTCCAACATATCCACTACTCTGGTGGAGACTTCCTGAGAACGGAGGGAAGTTTTTCCAGTTATTCAATAGTCGTGAGGGTCAACGAATTTTAAGCCGCCTTAAACCAACTAGTCCAAATACAATTAAGTTGCTGGCGAGATATGACAAAGAGAGAGTTGAAATTAATTCTCGATGCAAGATTATTGGCTCAATGCTTGAAAGCTACAGAGCATACATGGAGAGTATGGGTTTTATAGCGTCCGTATTATCCGAAGAAACTGAATCTGGATTTGTAAATATTTACACCAAAGATTAAATTCATGGATATAAAAATATAAATGATTTTTTTTGATTATATATTTAGGCATTAAAAAATTGTTATACTTATAAACAGACAAATATGTAAAAAACGTAATTTAGACATTTAGACAACTTAGACAGAAGGCGAAGAAAGATGACTGATATATCCGGACAAGGTCGATTAGGTGCTGACCCAGTATTAAAGCCCGTAGGCGAAGGTGAGAACCAGCAATTTGTTTGCGAGTTGAGAATTAAGTACATGAACTCAAAACCTAAAAAGCACAGTGCTAGTGATGAAAAAGAGTATGATGATTTAGGTTTTTGGGTTCAGGTTAGCGTATGGGGAAACTTTGCAGAATCTGCTGCACGGTTATTAAAAAAAGGTGATCGAGTTTATGTTCCTGGAAATTTACACATGGATACCTGGCAGGACAAAAAAGATCCCGAAAAAGAACAAAGTATGTTGAAAGTTAACACAAACTACATTTTCCCTTACCTTCCAGATATTGAAACAATGAGTTATGCCCCCAGAAAAACAGCGCCGGACAATCAGCAGTTTGATCCAGATACAGAAAACAACCACATGGCAACTGGTACAGATAACTAACTTTATTTGAAAAGCAAGTAAGAGATTGCTGGTAAGTGTATTAGGTTTTTTTATTTAAATAAAAATAATATGGATAAAATAATGAAAGTGATAATAAATATTTATATGCTATTTTTAACGGGCCTTCTGGTTGTTTCATGTGGTGGTGGGGGTGGTGGCACAACAGTCAATGGCATTACATTTCCGTCCTGTGTGCAGGGATCGGGTGAGTTTTCGGGATGCTGGATATCAGAGTTGTGTGCCCCAAACCCGGCTGGTAATCCGCTACGCTATCTTGCTCAGGTGGCAGAAATTTCAACCAGTCCTGTAGCAGGAACGGTTAACGCATTTGTATTGGAATACAATAACAACACATGCAGTGGTAACCCCATAAAAATAAATGATATAAATGCATTAGCGCCAGGTGGATTTTCTCATGTGTATACGATGCAGGCAGATACGGTTTGCTCGGATGAAGGAGGCACCCAGGGATTGTCGTGTAATGCGTTGGATATTACAACGCTACAAGGTGTCAATCAATTCACTGGATTCACTACGCAAATAATTGCCAGTGAAAGATTGTGTATGCCAGGTCAGGATTATAATTTTGATGATAATGGAAGTGGTGGTATACAGGCGCAGAATGATCTACAAAGAGAAACGATCATTGACCTGACGGCAGGCGAGTGTTTGAATCGGTTTATTCCGTAAACCCTGAATTTAGATGATGTGAAAATGCTAACCACTGATAAAAACATAAGCTTCGGAAAAAAACATGGTCCGTCGGCTATTTTCAAAATCGGGCATTATGTATGGATGTCGCCTGTCTTATTTTTGAAATATTCATTATTGGTTATGGTTACACTACCCTCTTTTTTTATTATCCAGCTGATTATAGTTTTTAATGACAATGTAATGTTACAAGCACAACAAATGACAGCGTTTAGTTATGTGGCAGCTCATCTGGACAGATTGATAGCCAACTCGATTGCGTTGGCTGTGTTTGCATCCTTGCTGATCATTATGTTTCCACATATAGAGAATTTTTTAAGTCGGATATATTATTACCTGTTTTATAAAAAATAGAATCAGTATTTTTTCATTCAATCAGTGATGTTTTTTTAGACGAAAACATTGCAATGTATTATTAATGATCTTGACGGGAGATCTAAGATGACAAAATTAGTAATTGTTGAATCACCTAGTAAAGCTAAAAAAATCCAGTCATATCTTGATGATGGCTGGATAGTCAAAGCCTCCATGGGACATATTAGAGACTTGCCTCAAAAAGATATGGGTGTTGACCTTGAAACATTCAAACCAGTGTATGTGTCAGACAGCAGGGGTGCAAAAACAACATCAATGTTAAAAAAACTATGTCGCGCAGCAAGTGAGGTTTTTCTTGCGACAGATCCTGATCGAGAAGGCGAAGCGATTGCCTGGCATCTGGTGGAAGCTCTGAACTTAAAAAATCCAGTGCGAGTTATGTTTAATTCGATTACAAAAAAAACTGTGCTACAGGCTATTTCATCACCTGGATCAATTGATTATAAGCTTGTACGTGCCCAGGAAGGCAGACGTGTTCTTGACAGGTTAGTGGGGTATAGTGTTTCCCCTGCTCTATCGAATGCTTATGGTGAATGGTTGACAGCAGGACGTGTTCAATCTGTTGCGGTCAGGATTGTTGCTGAACGTGAAATTGAAATACAGGCGTTCAAACCAGTTTCTTATGTTGAGGTATTTTTAATATTTAACACCGATGAAATATACTGGCGAGCACAATGGATTCCAGGGGCGTTATTACCAGAAGGCGAAACTCGCTGGATGAATAAAACGTTCGCAGAACGTGTGTTTGCAGAGCATGTTTCAAATATTACCGATGTATGCGTTGTTGAATCAATAACACAGAAAAAATCAAGACGTGCACCTCCGCCTTTCACAACGGCATCGTTGCAACAAGGTGCATCAGTTACTTTAAAAATATCGCCTGAAGAGTGTATGCAGAACGCCCAGAAACTTTATGAAAACGGACTCATTACTTATCATCGCACGGATAGTCCTAACCTTTCAGATGAAGGTGTAGCCGATGTGATGAACTGGCTCAATAATAATGGTTATTCAGAGCATGTTGCGACAAAAACGAATACATGGAAAGCAAAACAGGGCGCACAGGCAGGACATGAAGCCATTCGCCCAACCGCAATAGTTCAATTACCTGATACGGCTAAAAGTCAACTCACAATTGAGCAATACCAATTGTATGCATTAATATGGAATCGGACAGTTGCCTGCCAGATGAAAGATGCGCAATTTAATGCAACGACTATACGATTAAAGTCAGTTGATAAACTCAATATTTTCGATGATAAATACATGGATTTTTTAGCAAAAGGACAGCAGTTGCTTTATTCTGGATGGATGATGTTTACGAGTCAGGATGCAACAGATGAATCCATAAAAGAAAAAGACCCAGTGTTACCCGTGCTACAGGATAATCAGTACCTGATTACGGTGGATGGTGAGGTTGTTGATAAAAAAACCAAACCTCCGTCACGTTATACAGAAGCATCACTGGTTAAAAAAATGGAGACAGAAGGCATTGGTCGACCGTCTACATACGCATCAATTATAAAGAACATTAAACAACGTGGATATGTCTCGGCAGTAAAAAGAAATCTACATGCAGAAGAAATTGGGATGGTTATCTATAAATCATTGATTAATAAGTTTCAGTTTATGGAGTTGAAGTATACCCGAGAAATTGAAAAACAACTTGATGATATCGCACTTGGAGAAAACGATTATTTTAATGTTGTGAGCCAGGCTTACGGATTACTTAAAAATGAACTTAAATCACTGGAAGGCGTTAAAATTCACAATAAGGATCAACACCTGTGTCCCAAATGTAATAACCCATTGCGGCTAATAAAGAAAAAATTCTGGGGGTGTTCAAATTATAACAAAGATGGAAATGGATGTGGTTACACCGCAGAGAATGAAAAAAATAAACCTGGAAAACCTAAAGTCGAAAAGACAATTGATATCACATACCCTTGTGCGTGTGATCAGGGATACATGCAAAGAAGGCCTTGCAATGGTAGTGCATTCTGGGGGTGTTCTTCGTTCCCTTCATGCAGGAACACATTACCTGACGCCGATGGAAAGCCTGGTGAAAAAAAATCGGGTGTGAATCACTCAGACAAGAACAACGCCAGTACAGGTAAAGCCTGCCCCAGTTGTAACAATGGCGTCTTGATTGAACGAATTGTTAAAAAAGCAGGTAAGAATCAGGGTAAAAAATTCTACGCGTGTTCCAATAAAAATGTCAATAAAATAAAATGCGATTATTTTGATTGGCTAATTAAATAAGGATTATTTATGTCAGAATCAATTATATTGAATACAGATGGGTTTGCCTTTGATGAGTTTACAGCTAATGAGGTTGCAGGTGCGCTAACCAGTGAGATAGGTTATAAGTATGAACCCGCAATATACCAGACAGGTTATGCGGTAATAATGACCGATATAAAGAAACCAGTCAAAGAGGTTGCTGATCCGGTAATATTTGAAGAAATAAACTTACGGCCTGCATGGCGTAGTCAAATACCTTCAGTCTTCATGTTTTTTATGAGTATTGTTTTTGTGTTGTTTACCGATACCGTGATGAGATTAATCGGTTTATCTGAATTAAATAATTTTTTATATGATGTAATCAGGAAGTCATTTAACTGGAATTGGGTGGAAAGTGCTATTTTTGTTATTGCTTCACTGGTGTCTCTGCTTTACTTCATAAAAATAGTCTATTCAATATATGCATTTTCATATTTTATTGGCCCTAAAGGTCTGGAGATGACTCAGGGTATAATATCAAGAGATAAGGTACGTGTTGAATTTAAAGATATTAGAGCCCAGAACTTGAAACAGTCTTTTTTTGGTCGTATACTCGGTGTTGGATCAATTGATATTTTTACATCGGGATCCAATAAATCCGAATTAAGCTTTATTAATATTTCAAATCCTGGAAGTATAATGAAGGAATTAATAGAGAGAAAAAAACATTAACATAATGATAAAAGATGATTAAACCAGTGTTTGTGCCCTGTTACCAGGCCTGATGGTAACACCGTTTGAGTAGATCGTGAATCGCGCAATGTCTACCAGATCAATCTGATCTCGATTCTTAACTAAATCCCTGCGGGAAATACTTCCCCTGGGTTGGTATTTCTTTTGACAGGTTAATATAACCACTGGAGAAATATCATGACATTATCAGCTACCGTTTTGGCTTATGAACTTATCGTTGTAATTGCGTCTGCAATCGCGATCTTAAGATCTTAAATTATTCACATTGTTGACCTCCTGTCGGGGGTCTTCCTGAAGTGCTTTTTTTGATAAGCGCATTTCAGGAAGCCCCCCGGCTTTCTTAAGATCAACAAATGAGGATAATGTGATGGATACGATAGTGTCAATTGGTTTGGGTTATGAGTTTCTGATTGTTATTGCCACAATAATAGGAATCGTTGCTACAGAAGCCTGAGCTAACCGCCAGTGTTAGATTTTTTATCTAACACTGGCATTCATAATTACAAACATCATTAAGTATTTTAGAAAATCACTCTACTCGGCATTTATTTTCCACACAAGTACAAATAATTTTAAAAAAAACTTGCAAATAAAATAGTTTTTGGTTATATTTTAATTTATCACCGCCACCTGAGGTATCAGGTACTTTTGATCGTTTCGTAGATTGTGAAATGAACGACAACCTGAATTTCAGGTTCAATCTAACCCATTGGGAAATATTACTCCCAATTGGGGCTGATTTTTCTTCAATGGATTCTAATCAATCCTTTAACGGAGAAATATCATGTCTGAAAATGCTACTAGCCAGGTAAAATACTTTGATTTAATCACCCGTGGAATTGGGTATCTGAACCGTGCTCGTACTGTAACGCCCTCTCAAGGGCAACCTTATGAAAGCGTTACAATAGCGGCGCTGCACGGTAATGAAAATAGCCCAAATTACACATACTATGACTGCAATGTTGTCGGTAGCGATGCTACGGATTTCATAAAAGAGCATAAGGAGTCGATCAATGATCGTGACACCAAAGTGCTTGTGCAGTTTAATGTAGGTGATGGTACCCCGAGTTCCTATGAAGTGACAAAAGGAAAAAATCAGGGGAATCGCAACCACTTGATCAAAGCGCGTTTACTTAAAATCAGATGGGCAAAAGTTGGAGATAAGGTATTCAGCTTTGAAACAGATGATGGTGCAGACGACAAGCCCAATCAGTCTGATCAGCAGGAGGACGCATCAAAACAATCTTCACCGATTGCTAACGATGAGCAAAAGCCTGATGATCAGCCGGTTGATACGGAGTCTGAAGAACAATCTCATGATATAAACAAGACTCATGATGAGCCTGCTGAGACCATAAAACTGGATCGTCAAGATCCAGATTATGAAGCGAAAATGCAGGAACTTTATGATAATGGCTATGAATGGGATCGTGACAATAAGGCCTACCGTAAGGCAGCCTAAACAGGTACAAAAACACTTACAGATTGCTCTGTAGGTGTTTTTTCCTCAAAATTCTCTATCGGTGTTATAATACACATATCGACAACTCTACCGAATTGCATAAATCGCTGTAAAAAGCGCCATATGCAGCCTTTGTGTGGAGTGACCCCTTCCCAAAAAGGGGTACCTTTGAGTCGGTCGTGGATTATGTAATGCCGACCCTGCCTGTCACTCTGTGATTAGGCAGTGATCCATATGTATATCAACCGTCCTGCTGCATTGGCCCGTCTAAACCAGTGTCTTTGGACAACCGATATGCTCTGTGACCCATCTGAAGAGGCCCTACCTTAAGCGGTTATAACTGACCACTTAAGGTAGGGTCGCTTCGGACCTTATTTTTTCATCCCTGAACCTTTAATCAGCTACCGTGGCCGACCTAAATCACGCGCCCTTTGTGCGGTTTTTATTTTCCCGTGCTCAGGTATAAATGACCCCCAGACTCTCTCTATTGGGTCATGCAGCTCACGAATATCGAGTGCTGTCAGAGTCAGTGATCACCGTATATGCAAACTGGACAATTGGCAGAAGAAAGGCTTGCTTATATAAGATTATGTGTATTAAAAGGAATCCTGTCGAAAGGCAGGCTTTCTCAAAGATTCTTCGTTTCTGATCTGAGGTGTTTTTGAAAAAGCTTTTGCTTTACCGATGTTTGTGCCCCGTTGCCAGACCTGATGGCAACGCCGTTTGAGCAGATCGTGAATCATGCAATGTCTGCCAGATCCTTAGGGATCTTGATTCATTTATAAAGCATCATCGATGCATTAACCACCCATCTGGGAAACTTTCCCAGATTAGGGGTTGTTTTTCATCTGGGATTTCCTGACCTCGCAGAGGCTCTCTTAAGAACCTCTTGCGGGGTTTTTAAGAGAGCCTCTGCGAGGCCACTTAACGAAAAAAGAGGAAAATACCATGACATTAAATCCAACTCCTATGGCTATTGCCAATCAAATCACAGTGGAAAATGGTCGTTTTAATGGCCACAATTCATTCATTGATGCGTTTTTATCCGTTTTGCCTGAGTCAAGTAAGGCCGAGGCAAATGATGATTATATTGAATCGCTTTATGTTGAAGTTCAGCGAAATGTGTTTTCTAAAAACAATGCTACTGTCCGGTTATCAGTTCATCCTTATGAAACTGGGACTGAAAATTGGGCATTATTAAATTAGAAGGCTTAAAAAACAAATAAACCGATTTTTCGGTTTATTTGTTTTTTTTTTAATGTATCACTATATATTTATGAAAAGATAAACCTTTGGTAATTTAAAATTGGAATAAATTATTTATAATAACTGTATAATTTGAGATAAATAACATATTTTATAACTATCTTGCTGGCAGGTTAGTTATAAAATATGTCAACAACCGAAGTAATGTGACCACTGCAATCAGTGGAAACCTTGCGTGAATCGTGGATTGTTCGAGTTCACCAAAGCTTTAAGTAATTAAAGTTTCAATCCATTTATTTTAACCTTTACGGGGAAACCCGTCCGGGTCTCCCCGCTCAATTATATTATATTTAATCATCACAGTTTGATGTGATGATTTTGTATGGATGTCTGTTTTAGGGAGACACTTATGATAGCAGTACAAGGCCGTATGGTCGTTAATACTATTACGGGTAGATATGGGGAATTTAATGTCGCAACGCTCTATTCCGATTTCGGAAATTATGTGGTTCGATACGATGCCCTTGATGAATTTCATTCTGGTACCTATGATGGCGAGTTTATTGTTCGGAGTACGACACTTCGTACACGCGATTTTGGGGTAGGCAAGATTATTGAACCCATTGCGTTTCTGGAAAACCTGATTTTATCAAATGTTGATGAAGGCGAGCAGGAAGATATTCCTGAAGCAATTCCAGATCCGATTGAAGAGGAAGCATCTCCAGAAGCAGCGAATTCAGATATCAATTCTGCTGATGCAGAATCAGAAAAAGATACATCCTCTGATTCTAATAATGATGTAGCTGAATTGTTTGGTGAGCTTTGGCCTTTACAGGAAAGACTAAAACTGGATGCGACAGTTGGACGTGCAAAGCTCAGGTTGCAAAAAGAGTATTTGGAAACCCAGGCTGATTATACCTTTATTGCAAAACATCAAGTTTGGATGAAGAACCATTAACCATTATTTTAACCCACGGGGGATACTTATCCCTGTGGGTAGTATTCCCTGTTTTTATTTCAAGTGTTTAACAACACGAGGAGAGAAACATGGAATCAAAAGTGATTCAAATATCTAAAGCATGTAATCGGATTGAACCGTTTAATGCTCTTAATTTAACAATTCATGAACAGGATACTGCTATTTCATTAGCTATTAGCATTCTAAAGGATCGATATAAACCCGGTCGTTCTCTGGAGGCTCCGGCATCTGTTAGGAAATTTTTACAACTACAATATGCGAAAACAGAGTTTGAGGTGTTCTCAGGAATATTTCTGGATCAGAAAAATCGCATTATTTGTTTTGAGGAACTATCACGAGGCACTATTGATACTGTCAGTATTTATTGCCGAGAAGTTGTGAAAGCAGCTTTAAAGCATAATGCGGTGGCGGTTATATTTTCCCATAACCACCCTTCGGGTGATCCAGAACCGAGTGAGGCTGATAAGCGTATTGCAAAACGCTTAAAAAAATCATTAGCACTTGTTGATATAAGAGTGCTTGATCACCTGGTTGTTGGCACAGAGGGATCGGTATCACTAGCAGAAAGAAGTTATTTATAAATACAGGTTGTAGAGCCTGATCTACCATAGATTTATTAATTTTAATTAACCCCGTCATTCGGAGAAAAACCCGGAAGACGGGTTTTCTCCGAATGACGGTATTTAACCGGAGAAAATAATGGCATTAATGTTTCAGCGCCTGGCGCAAAATTATGCAAAGAACGGGTACTTTCCAACGGATTCGGAAACGACACTGCGACTGATAAATGCGCTCAAACCCTCAGAAAATGGGATATTGCGGATTCTTGACCCCTGTTGTGGTGAGGGTGTTATCCTGGCTGAAAGCAAGCACGCGTTAGGCAAAGACAATGAAAATGTTTTAGCTTATGGCGTTGAGTATAATAAAGAACGAGCATGGCACGCTAAGGAAATGCTCGATTACTGCATTCATGGTGATCTACATGATTGTGTGCTAGGCGTTCGTTCTTTTGGGTTTTTACTGCTAAACCCACCTTATGGGGATATGGTCAGTGATAAATCAGACTATACAAGCAAGCGTGAGCGTATGGAGAAGGTTTTCTATCGTAAAACACATGGTCTGCTCCAGTATGGTGGAGTGATGGCATTGATTATCCCCTACTCTAGCCTGGATAAAGAGTATTCAACCTGGATTGCCAGGCATTTTACACGAGTCACGGTGTTTGCAGCGCCTGAGACGCGGTTTAAGCAGATTGTGATCCTCGGTATCAAGCAGCGAGTTAAGGACACAGACAAGGCTTTACGTGATTATTTGATGGCTGTGGGAACGGAGAAAATACAGTTAGATATATTTCCTGAGCAATGGATAGATGAGCCGTATACGGTTCCAGCATCCAGTCAGAAGGAGATAAATTTCTACAGTATTAAAATAGACCCTGAACAGCTTTTTGAAGTCGTAAAAGACGAACCGAATAGTTTGTGGAAGCGAAGAAAGCTGGTGTTTCATTATGCAGAGATCACCCATCGGAGACCTCTGAGAAAGCTATCCGAGTGGCATCTTGCTCTGGCATTAGCTGCTGGACAGATTTTTGGTGTTGTTGAATCATCTGATGGACGTGTCTATATTATTAAAGGCGATACTTTTAAGGAAAAAAACACGGTCGATGAAATACAATACAATAATAAAGGCGAAGTGAGTGGTACAAAGCGAATTGCAACTGATCGTTTTATTCCAACCATACGAGCATTGGACTTCACACCGGGGAGTCCTTCGTTCGGGCATAGCCTGATTATTAAATAACCGGTATTTGGCTCTCTATTTTAGTTAGAGAGCTTTTTTAATCCCATCATCTCTGGATTAAAAAATTTTTTTATTCGTTTGAATTAATTAAAAAATTAACGTATTATAGGGTTTAAACCGCCGTCTGAGGTACCAGGCACCCTTAGACTGTTTCGTGGATTGTGAAATGAACAGCAGGCCAATTTGGCTCAATCCTCTCTTAATGCTAAGTTTTAACCCGCAGGGTATTATCACCCTGCTCGGGTTTGATGTGCTCTGTAAAATTGGAGATACATCATGTCGTCGAACTTTGTAAATTTTATCAGTGTTGAAGAATTAGCTAATGTTTTAGCTGTTTTTTATCAAACCCTGACTGATTCACCTGTTTTAAACGTAAATACCGGAAAAGCCTGTCACTGTCTTGAGGCGATTTGCAAACCCTGCGCTGCTGCTTTTACTGAAAACACTGGGCAAGCAGCCATTCCATGGCTGAGCGAAGATATTTCATTAGTGTATGATAAAAACATGTTTTCTGGTACTAAAAGAAGCGATGTAGATGCAGCATTGAAGTTATTGATTGGTATACCTAATCAATGGATTTCAGATTCGGGATCTGACTTTTCAACGAAGTCGGCTTACCAGGCATTAGCATATCTTACTTATAATGTTGGTCAAAATTTCATTGATCAATCACAAAAATCTGCCTGTTAACAGGTGGTCTAACCCACTGGGGGATAAACTCCCCCTACAGGGGGGTTCCCTCGTTTATTTAGAGATGAACCTTATGCATAATACATGTACCCCTGGTAATCAATATACTGTTTATAGCTGTACTCATTGCAAAGATGGTGAAGACGGTAAAGGTATTTATTTTTTGTCAACAAGGATAAGTAAACCCATTAAACAGAAAAAAACAAACATTTTTAAAATATTTGTTTTAAAGTTATTTATGTTGATTAATAAAATAATGGCAGATGCAGAGATTAAAAATAAAAAATTTGATGAAATTGAATCACATAAAAAAACATATAATATTGTTTGTGTGGATCAAAAAAAATCAAATTTGACCTCGCAAAATACAAATGATGAATCACAGGAAGATACAAACATTTTTCTGAGTATTATTAAAGGTTTATTTGTTTTCATTGCACTCATAATAATAATGATGATTTAACAATCATTTATACAACAATCCTGCAGGGAGTATTCCTTGCGGGATACTTTCCATGGGATTAACTTTCTCACGGTGAATAAACATGAAAAATCTATTTAAGTTATCTGTTATCGCAGATGTTTATGCGGATGCTTTTCTAACAGATGACTCTAATACGTTATTATTTCTTTCAATCTGGGGGCGTGATACGGCATTACAGGAGTTTTTGGCAAGACTTCAATTATCAAGCAGTAACAACGGCATTCGTGATTTTCATATCGTAGGGAATGGTATGGATCAGTATGTTCGTGTTCCAAATGTTGATGAATTGGATAAAACCACGTCAAAGACATCTCGAGATACAATATACGGCGAACTGACGCAGCTCTGGATATTTGACAAATTGGCGGTTAAACCCGATCTGACTAATCATCGAGCATTGATGCTTTATAGCGTGGATGATTTAAAGCCAGATCCATGGCCCATAATTAAAACAGTTTGTCCGCTTCCTTTACTCGATTCCTGGCGTAAAACCATTATTGACGTTTTTACACAACATCAGTGGATTAATGAGCTATCGAAGGGGTATGGTATGAATGCTTTTTATATTGAGTTAAATGATGACTTGCAGAACGTAATGACAGATATGATCAATGAGAATAAGTTAACGATTAAAGATCATGATTGTAAGTAATAGTTTAACAGTAACATTTTCCTAACAATTGGAGATACGGTGATAACCATTTCTAATTGATAATTTGATGGATCACAACCAGGCAAGTTCTGGTTGTGATGTTTATCATATGACCTTTCCTATTTTCAAAGTACCTCCACTAAGCGTCTCTAACAAGAACAAGGCGTTTAGTGGAGGTACTTTGAAATAAACAATAGGAGAATATTATGAACGAAAACAAAACGGGGGATCAGATTGAAGTTAAAGATATTATTTTCAATTTATTTGATACAGGCGAGATCATAGCTGATGAGTTACCCAGTGCAGATGAGCTTTGTGATGAGAAACTATGGCCGGATTATTTAAAAATACAGGCTGTATGAACCCTATAAAAGTCACTCTAATCGAGAGGCTTTTTCAAAATATTCTAAAAAGAACGCTTTGAAAAAGTTATTTTGCACTACCGATGTTTGTGCCCCGTTGCCAGGCCTGATGGCAACGCCGTTTGAGCAGATCGTGAGCCGTGTGATATCTGCCGGTCCTTTGGGATCCCGGCTCATGTTTTTTTACCAACCTGTCAAGGAACATTGCCTTGATGGGCCGTGTTTCTTCAAATTACTGGAGAATACTGATGGATAAAAAAACCATTAAATCATTTATTTCATGGCTTGAATCGGCTTCACTTGAAGAGATTTCAAATAAGAAAAGTGAGTTTAACGACACGGCATTGCTTGTGTCGTCCAATGAAGCCCGAGCTGATCTTAGGCTGGGTCTTCGTTTGATTGATGAGGAGCTAATTGCACGTCTGGAGCTGAATCAGGTTCACACAAAGTAAGCCTGCCTTTGGGTTTCAGCTGCACTAGCGCATGCTTGTCGAATTCCCCTGTAAAGAGGGATTCGACAAGTTTTTTTTCAAGTTGAGCACGTTGCCCCTGGTGTATTTTCATCATGCGCATACTCTCGGTTCAGATGGGTGTTTCTGGCGGGTCATTAATCCCAGCCAGGCAGATCCTCTAATATCTTGTCCAGCTCAAAGTGCTGGCCTTTGGCAATGCCTGCATTTCAAATGCAAAGCTTGCGTCAATCGCTTTTTTAAGTGCATCCTGTGTTTTAATTTGCCGGATATTAAATCCGGCTTTAGCAAATCGGGTCGCATATCGCGCAATACCTTTCGGGGTCATGCGCAACTGTTTTGTTACCGGATCATGGATATAGAGCTGTATGGCTTCATTCATGCTAAGGCATCACGGTGTTGTTCCTGTTGTTCATAGGATAGCACTTTTTTACCCTTTGGGGCATAAACAATGCCTCACAGGTGCTGTTTTTGCCGCATTTTAACTCAAAATGGAGGCAATTATGTCTGCTTTAGAAAACGAAGTAAGTTCTGAAATTGAATCACTCCCAGCCAGCACCATCGCGTTGTCTGATTTTATCCGTGATTTCGGTGATGGGTTGCTGGACGCAGTACAACAGCAAAATCCACCACTATATGATGGCCAAGCTAATCTGGCCCGTACCCGAGTAATGGAAAATCTCAAACGTATTCCATTTCCCGCACAGGCAGAAGCCGTTCAGGCATTGGCGTGTTTGCTGGTAGATGCGAATCAGCCAGCAGCGATTTTGAATGCTGAGATGGGCACTGGAAAGACCATGATGGCGATTGCACTGGCTGCGATCATGAGTGAGGAAGGTGCTCGACGGAACATTATTATCTGCCCTCCTCACCTGGTTTATAAGTGGCGGCGTGAAATAATGGAAACCGTGCCCAATGCAAAGGTCTGGATACTTAATGGACCAGACACGTTAGCTAAACTGATCATCCTGCGCGAGACAATGCATGAAACGCCTCATAACGGGTTAGAGTGTTTTATTATGGGGCGTGTCCGCATGCGGATGGGCTTTCATTGGAAGCCTGCATTTTCAATACGCAAGATGCACATCCGTAAGTTAACTGAACCGGACAATGATCAGTCCAGTCATTATATCAGTACACTTGAGTATGCGGCATGCCCTGATTGTGGAGAAGCGGTGATGACGGAAGATGAAGATGGCAATGCAAAACGCATTGAACCCAGATTCTTTCCAGAAAATCGCCGACATAGCTGCCAGGCATGTAACAAACCATTGTGGACATTGGCTCGTCCTAATCGACGTAAAAAATCACGCCGTGATATGGTGATGGATGCCATGTGCAAAATACCCACGATCGGCCCCAAAACAGCGGGTAAACTAATCGGTTTTTTTGGTGAGGATTTGCTCGGCGGGATGCTCAGTGATAATGTCTATGAATTCATTAACCTGATGGATGAAGGTGGGGATTTGATCTTTTCAGACAAGCAGGCTCGACGCATGGAACGTGCAATGTCCAGTCTTGAATTTTCATTTGGACAGGGTGGTTATCAGCCAACGGAATTTATCAAACGTTATTTACCCAATAACTATTTTGATTTATTGACGGTGGATGAAGGTCATGAGTACAAAAATGATTCAGCCCAGGGTCAGGCAATGGGAGTGTTGGCGAACAAGATTCGACGCTCTTTGCTCCTGACCGGTACGTTAATGGGCGGCTATGCAACTGATCTGTTTTATTTACTTTTTCGAATCATGCCTAACATCATGATCGAGGATGGCTTTGAGTATAACAGTCGAGGCTCTTTGGGCAGTGCAACATTGGCTTTTATGCGTGAGCACGGTGTACTCATTGACGTGTATTCTGAAAAGGAGAATGACAGTTATCGAACGGCGAAAGGTAAGCGTATTACGCAACATACCAAAAAAGGAGTGGGGTTTGGTCCTAAGGGAATTGCGCGATATGTACTGCCATTTACGGTTTTTTTGAAGTTAAGGGATATTGGAGGTGATGTTTTACCACTCTATAACGAACACTTCATTGAAATGCCAATGTCGCATGGTCAGGCAGGAAAATACAGCTTAATGAAAGCGGTATTAGAGCGTGAGCTCAAAGACGCACTTCGCAAAGGTGATAGCAGTCTGTTGGGCGTTGTAATGAACGTTTTACTGGCGTGGCCTGATTGTTGTTTTCGTGAGGAATCGGTTAAACACCCGAGAACGCGCGATTTGCTGTTTTATTCTGAGGCCATTATTGAGAGTGATGAAATGATACCTAAAGAGGAAGAGTTGCTGCGAATCTGCAAGGAGAATAAAGCGCAGGGGCGCAAAGTACTCGCCTACTCTGTTTATACCGGTAAACGAGATACAACGGCCCGGTTGAAAGCCTTATTGCAGCGCCATGATCTGAAGGTTGCGGTATTACGAGCCAGTGTTGATACGTGTAAGCGAGAAGACTGGATTTTTGAACAGGTGGATCGCGGCATTGATGTACTGATATGCAATCCTGAGTTGGTCAAAACAGGTCTTGATTTACTGGATTTTCCAACGATTGTGTTTATGCAAACGGGATACAATGTATATACCTTGCAGCAGGCAGCAAGGCGTTCATGGCGTATTGGGCAGCAACAGGACGTTGATGTGTATTATCTGGGATACGAGCAAACCGCTCAGATTGTATGTCTGGAATTGATGGCTAAGAAAATAGCCGTTAGCCAGTCTACTTCAGGTGATATGCCTGATTCCGGACTTGAATGTTTAAATCAGGACGGTGACAGCATTGAAGTGGCATTAGCGAAACAGTTGATTGCTGCTTAATAGCATTACTGATCTTTTAATAAACCCGATGGGAAACATTCTCCCATCAGGGGTAATGTTTTCCCTGACTAACCCGTGAGGTGAAATATTATGGATAGAGAAATAATTGAAAAAATAGCGCTGAATAAGTGTCCTGCAATGTGGTTTTATGCACTGCAGGACTGTTTATCAGAGACTTCTGATGAGGAGCTTTTAAAAATTGCAAATTTGCACAATGACTCAATGATCGAGGATATAGCCTGGCGACAGGCATTAATAATGGTGATGTCAGTGATACCGAAGGATGTCGATGACCCCTGCCAGTTATTGATGGATTCAAATGTAAACGTCTGGCAAAGCACACATATTTTAGTAGCTTTTCAGCCTTTGTTTAGTTCTTTCAAAAATACAACACCCAATTGTGTTAACTTCTTTTCTTCACTGCTTCTAGTGTCATGCAAAAATCCGCCATGAACAGCAATACCATAAGCAGCATGGCCAGACCAATACCCATCAATCTGATTGCGTAGTGTTTTTGCTAATAACTCACGCTTTATGAAATCTTCAATTGTTACTTGTTTGTCTTCAGGCAATTCATTAATCGGTGCATGAGCAGAAAAATGCTCAATATGCAGGTCTGAGTAATCATCATTGAGTTTTTGATCGGATTTGTTCATTTATTCCAATGTTCAAATATTAGTGATTTTCAGTGATCTGTCAGATCTGGCCCCATGCCTATTGCAGTTTTACCGAAAGTAATCGTATGGCTGATTTTTTCAGCCTCTGGCTTGTAATATTCAATAGAGTTAGTTTTTAACTGATAACTTATTCTTGTTGTATCTATGCTGCTTTTGTATAAATCGTATAACTGAGCTTCAATACGTGCTTGCAGCTGCTCATCCATCTCATCTGAATCTATGATCAGCTGTACTGTTAAATCAATTAGTCTCATAATCTTTTACCATACATTTAGTTACGCTTAAATAGCGAGCTTCCGTCTTATCGTTGATTTTCATACCATGTTTATTCCAGTATCATTTCAAATAATCTATTTAATACTACTTTTTTAAAGATATGTGCCGTATTCCAATATAACACCGAATGCTGTGGTAAACCAGAAAAACACGCATTATTCCTGCCCTCAACCCTGAGCGCCTTATCCACAAAAACGGTGGATAAGGCTGTGGGAAAACGCACAGACCCTCCTCCTGCAAGCCTGTGCGGTCAGTGAGCAATTAATGGCCAGCGGGGCGTTTTAAGCCGTGTTTGCTCAGAATGCGGCTAAACTGTGGCCCTTTTAATAAACGGATCAAATCATCACGCAGGGCACGTGATTTAGCCCCCACTGCCCCAATGCGCACAACATACAATGTGCCGATTTTGTTGCCCATCACCGCCGCCGGTTTTTTAATTGTGCCGCCCAACGGCACAATATCAAATTGCGCGGGAAACCGTTGCTGTACCCATCGTGCCAGATGATAAAACATCATCCCCGCATCGGCATCACCATCGGCAATAATCTGCGGCACCTCACGGTGATGAATGCGTTTGCCCGAAACCCATTTTCCATCACTGAATATTTTTTGAGTGAGTTGCGAGGCCAGCTGCTCGCTGCTTGAGTGGCGTAAAATATTGTATATGGATTGCTGGTAATTACCGAACGACCCGGGTTCTGTGTTGGGGTTTGAGGTCACCAGCACAACATCATCCCGCGCTAAATCCGCAATTGTACGGATGTTTTTCGGGTTGCCTTTGGCGACCAGCAACACATTGCCCTGATTTTGAATAATGGGTTCTGGCGCACCCTGAACCAGGCTTGCGGCGCGTAATTTTATCATGACCCCTTTAGGGCCAACCGCAACCGTTGGCGCACACTCCGTGCGCCAGTTGCCGACACTTAATTCCCCTGCTTTTGCGTGTTCTAATGATATCGGTGGACTTGTGGTATACAGCCAACTGCCCATTTTGGGCTGCTGCGGCAAAAACATGTTGTACCAAAGTTCGGACAACGCCATGTGATAATTGCCACTGGTTGACAGCACAATGTCGCATTGCGTCATATTACTGTGTATGTCATTGATACGATTAGCGGTCGGTTCAGACAAATCCGCTCGGCTGGCTGGCTGGTCAACGCCCCAATCCAGTAAATCAGGCGCAATTATGCGCGGGCCGTTAGTTAAGTGCGGGATTGCAAACGTCTCTTGCGCTACTAAAAGCGTCATCAGTATGAATAGGTTTAGTTTCATGTGGTTCTCTTTACGTTAAAAAAATAATATTTTACTGGTCTTTTAATTGCGCCAGCACCGGTTGATCTTCAAGTTGTATCAAAAACGCAGCCCCTTTGCGCACATGCTTGGTCTTCAGCCGAGATTTTTTATAGTCTAAAACCCCATGGCCTTTGACGGATGTTACGACGATCTTTTCGCTATTAACAACGCAGCGACGATCAATAATCGCAATGCGCACCTCACGTTTATCGCTATCACTTTCAATGCGACCATTTAATGTGCAGTCTTTATAACGACCTTTTTCTATTACCAGGCTAATGGGGCGCGTATCAGTCAAAGGAATACTAAACAGCAATGTATATTTATTTTTCGTGAGTATCGTCTCCTGTGATGAAACAGCTGAGGTCGACCACAGGAGCCCTGTGAATAGTGCCATAATGATTAATATCATGATTTTCTCCGGTTGTTATATTTTCAGTTTGAGCATTGTCAATGGTGTTGTTTAACTCACTGTCAGCCAGTTTCAGTTGTGTTTTTAAAATGCGGTAATGCGCCTGTGATGGCAGTATTTTCTGACGACAGACGGCTAGCAGATCTGCCGCATCATCGTTACTGAGTACTTGCATCATACTCTGCAACAAAATCGCTAACCGGCTACGATTATCTAATCGTTCACGCCGCTCCTGTTGAGTTGCTTTCCAAAATTCAATTTCTGTTTGAGTGATAGCTAAAGAATACCCCGCAGGAAGCGAGTTTTTTGTTTTATTTAATGACGCGAGCGTTAGATGAGGGAGACTGGTTTGCAGTGTATTGATCAGAATTAATGCACTATCAGGCCCCAACGTTAATGCTGATGGAGGGCCGCTCGGCGGTATTATCTGTAACCGAAGTACTTTGTTAGATGTATCGAGTACGCAGCGCATTTGCCAGCCGGATTCTGTTATATTTACAACTTCCACAATAGCCATTGTTGGCTCCTTGGTTGGTGATTATTAGTAAGGCTCTTTTAGTAGCCATTATTATAATGGTTATTATTATAATGGTCAATATGACTACTTAAAAAAATGCACTATTTCACCAAACTAACGAATAAAGAAATGATGTTTTACACTGAGTACAGCTATTGTGGGTATACTGTGTCTTCTCTGTCGTCGAAACTTTGGCGTATCTGTACTCGCGCATTACGTAAATGTTGTATAAGAACTGGATAATGCGTATCAGTAATAGAAAGCGAAGCGCTACATAAATTAAGAATTTTAATCATGTTGTCATCATCGAGCGTTTGTACTATCGACAATAATAGAGCAACAGACCAGTTGCGAGATTTTTGCTTATTTAATCGTTTCGTTCGACTCGTTTGCCACATGTCGAGCTCATTTTTATTTATCCCAAGCCCTTTTTTTACTCTGGCGTTACATTGATGATTTGTTAACATCAATTCGGGCAGACAACGGAAAAATGTGTTTATGAGTATTAATACGGCATCGGCATCAAGTCTTAGACCGTCATTTGCATCTCTGCCCGTTTCTGTTTTCAAAATCAGCGATTTAGTTTCTGTATCCAATGACACTTGCACAATACCGTTGTGGCCTTGCGTTGTTGTGATATTCTCAATAATAGCCATATTACCCCCTCTCTGTGTGTTTATTCATTCACCTTATTATAGTGGCAATATTTACCATTATCAATATGACTACATGGGAATTTTTCCCTTTTTCCTGGGTTAATTGATATAATCCGATCATGGATAAAATGAAAGTTGAAAAATTGATGTACATAGAGGCCCTGTTATTAACACGAGGAAAAGTGCGAAGAGCGTATTTAATGGAGCGTTTTAGAATTTCACCGAAGTCTGCAACGTTGCTACTCGAAGCATATATCCAACAATGCCCAGACCAGATGGAGCTAATCTACGGCCCCAAACCGCATTATGCTGCCAGCACGTCACTTAAACCCTGCTTATTTGATAATGAGAGTAGCGCAAAACGTTTTATGAAGATCAGCACTCAGATGGATGCGATACTTTCCTCAGTCGATATTTAGTTCTGCCCAAAGCAAATCTACCCTGAAGTGAAATAAAAATATCTGATTTATATTTACAATTCCAGAAACACCTCTATAATAAACATTACTCAGTCATATAAAACATAGATTATCTACACATGGGACGTCCAACTTATACAATCACTGATGCGGATTACGCCGCCGCCCGCCTCTATATTGAAAATGCGATGTCTCGCCAGGACATCAGCACGTCTTTTGGCTACATGGAGTATCGAGGAGCAACGACAGCGGTATCTCTCCAAAGCTGGTGTGATGATTATCTGAATGCGGATATGTTTAAAAAACTAAAAGCGGCTGTTCTGGCGGCACGTAAACGCGCCCGTGACTATAAGTCATATAAAGCCAAGAAAGGTGTTGACCTTGACCATCTGGCGCATCTGCGATTATCCGCACTGGCTAATGAACTCGGGCTATCACTGTCCGACACCATACTGGTAATGAATAAAGCGTATGACCTGGCTAAAGATAATGGTCTAATGTAGTGGGTATGCGTTCAGCATCCCACCAGTTACGTCGATTGTGCAAATCAATGATAGCTGCCACCAGTTCTTCTCGTGTGGCATAACGACCGGTTGTGGGCTGTCGGCCCTGTTTTTTTTTGACGGGTTGACCCTCTGCATTAAGTGCGTGTGAGTGAAGCATATGCGTCCTTTTCATTCTGTTTTCGTTGAGGAATATTTTAGTCTTTTTTCGCGTTTTTTTCTAATGTATCAATATGCGTCTGCAATGTATTGAGCAGTGCGGTGATTCGGCTGGATTCAGCGCATTTTTTTTCAAGGCGTTGGTTGTCCTGTGTAAGAAGCTGGTTCTCCTGCGTTAACTGCTGTGTCCGAATATCAAGTGCCTCAAGCTTTTCATGGATATCCTGTTGCGCGGTAATTTTGTTTTGCAGCTCGACCAGGGTGTGTTTTGCACGCTGCACATCCTGCGTCAATAAGCGTACCTCGTCGGTTCTTTGTGCCAGTTCTGACTGGTGCTGTTTTAAGACGATGGCATTTTCGTCCAGGATTTTAGTGAGCTTGCGTTCATTTTTCTGCCATTCGGCTCGCTCATTGCCCTGCACGGTCATTAATCGGGCCGTTTCATCGTCCTGGGTTTTAATCAATAACGCCCGTTGTAGGGCGAATTCGCCCTGGGCGGCTGTTAAGGCTTGGCGGTGCGCGTCTTCAAGGTGCGTGAATTGCGTTTTTTGCTCTTGCAACCGGCTGTTGAGGTGATCGTTTTCGATGATTTTTTCTTTCAGGCGGTGATCCCGCTCGACCAGTTGGGCCTGTGCGGTTTCAAGACGGGTATCGCGCTGGTGCAGCTCCTCGATGAGTCCCTCAATCTTCAGGTCTTTTTCTGCCACCGTCAGTGATAACACGCCATTGCAGGTTTCAAGTGCATTGAACTCGGCACTGAACGCCTCGCTGGTCTCGACAAAGAGCCTCTTTTCCGCGTTCTGTAAGTCCTGGTAGTCTTGCTGCAACTCCGCAAACACCTGGTTCACCTGTTTGCTAATCAACAACAGCAGGGTGTCAGGGGTGTGTTCGAATTGATCAAACAACGCGGTGCGTGACTGATACAGCTGAATGACCGGCGCGATGTCCCGATCCGAGCCGCCCCCAATGAGCTCACGCACGCGTTCTCGACTGAGGTTCTCCCCATCTTTTTCTAGCACGGTACAAGCCTTAATAATGGCCTCCGCACGCGGTAAGTTAGTCATTTCACCCCAGACCTCGCGGCCCGCGTTTTTCCAGTCGCTCAGGTTGTTCATGAGGTATTCCGATGTATTTTAAAAAAGGGGGCGTGCTGAGGGTGAGTATAGCGGATTTCCGGAGCCTGTACCAGTGGTACAGTACCGTATACGGTACTGTCTCCCCGTCAAACTAACGAATAATCCTGATAAGTACCATTATCACGAGTATATGGCAGGTTATTCCAGCCCTGGAGGGTGTTCTTGCGCACCAAAGGCGTACGCTCAACCCACACTCAGCGCCACTATCAGACCAAATGGGATCGCGCCGATTGAATACGATTGATATGTGGCTAGCCAGTACAGATAGCAGATAAAACGGGTGATTCTGTGATACAGTATTGAAAGGTATTACCTATTAATAACGAGGTTATCAACATGGCGACATCCGTAAAACTTGACGATGATCTGAAAAGTCGGATCCAGCACCTGGCTGACGCGCGGCATCGTTCGGCGCACTGGATCATGCGCGAAGCAATCCGCGACTACGTTGAGCGCGAAGAAGCAAGGGAAAATTTCAAGCAGGAGGCCCTGGCATCCTGGACTGCTTACCAGGAAACCGGGCAACACCTGACCGGTCAGGAGGTACGCGACTGGTTAAGCACCTGGGGCACTGATAAAAAGACAGAAATCCCTCAATGCCACAAGTAATTATCACTGAGGGCGCAGCGCAAGGCCTGGAGCGCTGCCGTCGGTTTTTAATAGACAAGAACACACAAGCAGCGAAGAGAGCGGGTCAAGCCATTAAACGCCTCTTTGTGCTCCTGGAAACAGAGCCTGAGATTGGTAGGCCATTTGATGATTTACCAGAACTGCGAGAGTTAATTATTCCTTTTGGTAGCTCTGGTTATGTGTCGCTTTATCATTTTGATAAGAATGCAGATTCAGTTTTTGTGCTTGCCTTCCGCCACCAGAAAGAAGCGGGCTATTAATAATATTGTATGGTAAACACCATTATTCTTCTGTTATTTATGCCTTTAATACATATTCTGGCCAGGTTGATTATCCATTCTGGTTTAAGTTGATCACTTAAACCTCATAACATATGGAACAGGATATTAGCATTCTGGATATTTTAAAGTAGGAATGACAATTTGATAGACCTGATCCCTCTGAAATTTTTTTGAAAAAAATATGGCTATTTCAAATCCACCTGACCCCATGCCCACTCAGGCAGTGGTTCTCCCAGAATCACCGGCCATTGCATCAATGGATATTCTGACCTCGAATCCGCTGCGCCCCGGTACTTTTGAGCTGGCCGACCCCACGCTGCTCATAGAAGCGGTGATGTTCTTGCGTACCAAAGGCGCACGTTCCCCCCACACACAGCGCCGCTATCAGACTGAACTGGAAAAGTTTCTGGTATTTATGGGCCCTCGCCCACTGAGTGCAATTGATGAATGGCTACTCATGGACTACCAGCAAATGCTGCTGACACCCTCACCCGCCCTGCAATACCATCCGGTCGTGCGGTTTAATCCAGTCTCAGAAATACTGGCCGATCAGTATATGCACGCACTTAAATCCTTCATCAATCAACTCGCGAGCAAACATCAGTTAAACTACAACCCCGCACGGCTGGTGCCGGCCATTGGGGTGCAACCCGATGCGGCACCGGATACACATAAAATATTCACCCATGAGCAGTGGGGTGCAGTGAATGCCACCCTGGATCAGCTGCTGGTGGACACGCCCGGGCAACGCAACCGCGCCGAACGCTTACGGTTCTGTATACACTTTGCTTATGCCATGGGACTGAGGATCAGTGAGCAGGCCGAACACGGCCATCACCACATCATCGAGACCCGAGGAAAGTGGCAGTTGAAAATCATTGGCAAAGGTAAACGCGCCCGTACTCTCGGTCTGGCCACTGTCGATAATGTGGCATTGAGCGCATTGAGCCGCTATCGTGCTGCACTGGGACTCAGTGCGATGCCTAAGGGTGAGCGCCTGCCCTTGCTCCCAGTCATTAAGCCGGTCATTATTAAAACTCGGGGATCGAATAAAGGTTGTCGTATTAATGAGGCTCCGATCAAGCCGGACAACTGGCGTGGGCAGTTCAAGCGGTTTTTAAGAGTGGACGTGATGGATTATTTACATGGCGATAATGCTGATTTTAAAAAGACAGTTTTTGAGCAGGAATGGGCGCATCTGACACCGCATTCATTACGCCACACGCGCATCACACACCTGATCGAGTGCGGAAAGGATCTACTCTGGGTGCAGCAATTTGCCGGGCACGAGCGGCTGGATACCACGAGTATTTATTTCAGGGCTGATTTATAGTTATTGTTGCTTAATACGGTGCAGGCGTACATTGACACATTATTTGATTTTTGCTTTTCAACAAAGTAATAATGCAACTGGATTTCAACATCATTTTTAATGCCTCGCTCTCTACGCTCCAATGGAATATGAGCTAAAGCCGCTTCTGCGGTTTTTAGAAACTGCAAGGGAGAGCCCAGCTGCAATTCAGATACGCCCTTTTGCTGATATAAGCCACCTCCAGCGAACCCATCAACCAGTGTGAGTTTAAACTGAGTTAGCATGGGGTGCTGAGTGAGTATGTGCAAACACCGATACAGGTAATCCTCTAGTACCTTATGCTTGGTCAGGCTGTGCGCTTCAATAAACGGCGGCGGATCGCCAACCTTCCAGGCGTATTCCTTACCCGGCAATGTCCGCTCCTCGTCTAATTATTAACCATAGGTACATTATGATTACTCTTATTTATTCAAGTGTCTTGTTGTAAGGCAGGCATATCATCCCAGGTACGGCCCTTGAGTAATCGGCCATTCTCTTTTTTAGGTCGTTTTTTACCATCGGCCCCCCCGCCCCCCATTGCTTGAAGAAAAACGATGTATCAACCGCTTCACACTGATACTTGATGTTATCGACCCACTCAGGCTGCATTGGACGGGCTTTGGGACCCGACTCCCCGCCAAGGATTACCCAGTGTATTCCATCAAGGAGGCGTTTGTGCAATCACATCAAATACGTCATCGAGAAAAGCAAATGAAGCTTTCTCATGAAATAAATCACTCATGGAATTCACAAAATACACGGTTGGTTTTTTGCGCTGTATCGGTTGTATAAGTCGATCTCGCATGATCGAGATATCAAACCCGTTGTCATAGCCCGGTGTGCCCATTGCCTGCAAGCGATGGGACATGGTTTCAGCGTAGCAATGCTTACAGCCAGGCGACACCTTACTGCACCCAGTCATGGGGTTCCAGGTCATCTCTGTCCATTCAATTTTTGATTGTGTACTCATGCTAATGATCTCCGTTTTTTTTAGCGTAACGCCCATCCTGATGTTCCCATCGATGGTTTTCCCATAGGTCAACGGTATAGATCATTTACTCGCTTCCGATATTGGACGAATAGCCACCTGTTCGGCCAACACATACTGGCCTTGTGGACATTCCACGATAATGCCTGTACGAGGCAATGCCATAGGCAGGTGCTCCTGTGCTTTCATGATTTCTTCAAAGGTCGTTAATTCCCCCGAATACTCATCAATTGGGCGCAACCGATAGCCTAACATTTCAGTATATCCTCGCATCATAGCATGTCCTGCACCCGCAATAACGGCAACCCATGCATCCGCAATTTTTACAGGCCGCTTACAGCGACCATTTCCGGGTATCTGAATGTCCATCGCTTTTGCTATATCCCCAAACTGATATTCGAGGCGAGGCGCTTTTACAGAATAGACGGTTCTACCATCCTGTGTTTCTGAAATTTTGCAATCTGCATCAACTGTTTCAATACTATTTATCATATGTCCACCTTATTGTTCAGTAAATGTTTCATGACACTCTCCGCATGAAATATTTAAGCCTGGCTTGCCCCAAAGATTAACATCACAAGTCTTACAGCTATATTTGCTACGATTACCCTGTTTTGGCTGCATGATGCGCGTAAAATCAACATCGATGGCCTCGGCAAGCGCCTGATCCAGCCCGATGCTTGCCGCCAGACTCATAATATCATTATTATCCAACGGTCTGTTTATGTGTATATTTTTAGGCTGCACCACCACCCTGTCCATCCACTTTAACTCAAACCCCGCTTCAACTAACGTATTGATGCTGCGCTCAAATATGCCGCCGTCAATGATGTAGTCATTCATGCGATCTCCCGTTTTCTTACCACCTGGCGAGCCTGTATGAGAAGGCATCAATCCAATGCTCTCCATTTTAGATCCCCACTCCTTGTTGTGATAACGGCCTCGGCCAGGATCACCAAAGTGGTACTGCCATAAATGTACCATCTCGTGGACAAGCGTGGACAACGCCTCTCTCATACCCATTACAGCAAAAAAAGCCGGGTTCAGCGCGATCTCATCTGTTTTCATACCCTGATGATTTGCAAAGCGATTAAATGAAAAATACCCCATTGTGTTTTTCTCACGTTGCAATGTGATTAAACAGGATGGCAGCTCTCCTTTAAACAATAGCTCATTAAACAAATCATATGCCCGTTGCCATTCATTATACGTGTCAGGTGTCGGCTTAGATTGTGTCAGCATAATTGTATTGTACATTACAATTTTTGTATTGTACAATACAAAATAACTTGAACTTTATTCTATTTGTGCTACCTTACTAAGTGTAAGGCATGAATTGAGGAATGAAGATGGTAGCCGCGACAATAACCAGTAAAAGCCAGGTCACAATACCTGCACAAGTTAGAAACGACCTGAATATTCAGCTCGGCGACAAAATCGAATTCATTAAAGCCGCTGATGGCCATTATGAAGTCGTTGCCGTAATACAGGATGTATCTCGAATCAAAGGCATGATAAAGACGGATAAAACTGTCAGTATCGACGACATGGACAAAGCAATCCGATCTAGGGCAAGTGAAATATGATTGGCCTGGATACCAATGTGATTGTTCGCTATTTGACGCAGGATGACCCTGCTCAATCAAAAAAAACGAATGATCTTATTGATAATACATTAACACCGGCCCAACCGGGGTTTATTACCCTGATCAGTGTAGTTGAGCTCGTATGGGTTCTGGAGTCATGTTATGACCAGAGCAGAGAAAGCGTGCATGAGGTACTTAGTGCCCTGCTCACGCCTCGGCAATTAATGATCGAAAACGCCGAAATGGTTCACCTGGCACTCAAGCGGCTTTCCATTTCCAATGGCGGGGATTTCAGTGATGCACTGATTGCGGTTATTTCAGAATTCAGTGGGTGTGATTTAGTTAAAACATTCGACAAAAAAGCAGTCAAAGCCGGTATGACGCTGCTTTAACAAATAAAAAAAGTACGACACCGGTGTGGTTTGAGGTGCCTAAAAACGGGTTAAGGATCTATGAACACACTAAAACAATTCGTCCTGGCATGTGCTATCCCTGCACTACTGAGCGCATGCCAGGGCAGTTACTTAAACGGTTTTTTGATAGTTGAGCCGATGGATGCAAACCCGAACACCCAGCTTGCCAGTCTCGATAACAGGGCTAAGCGCCCCGCTAAATGGGGTGAGTGCGAGTATTGGAGGGTGCTCCGGTTAACCAGTCATAATGATGTAGATACCGCTTACAATAAACTGTTTCGTGCTCGGGTGCTCCGGTTTCAAGAAATCCCCATGACCGAGGACACGGAAATCAATGAGCACATCAATTTTGAGTGGGAAGCCCCGATAGAGCGCCCTGGCCTCGTATACTACATGCCGCCCCGCTGGACTGATGTGCGTGTTGATCAGTTTAATCAAACAGGTGCCGTTTCTTTCCAGATCAGTAAAAACAATAAGGGCAGCTTTATTGACATAGAATACTGTGGAGGTGGCAAGCATGAAATTGGCTTTTATGTACCACAGCGCCTAAAAAAGCAGTTTAACAACACCTTAAAACGCAAGTTCCAACTTGCGTTACGCAGATAAAAAACAAAGACAGTAGATACATGGATACAAACAAGCGTGCAGGCAGCACAACACGCCAGGTTTCCCTATGCACCATCTGATTCAGAAAGACCTTAAAGGTACCCCATAAGCAATTTCCCAGTAGTGGCGACTTCAGCGATGTTCTGATTGGGGGTATATCAGAGTTCAATGACAGGGCTTGACATGAACAAATATAGTTGTAGTATTACAGTATGAGTAATACTTGAAGTTGAGGCTAAATATGCGCGTTACCAGTAAAGGCCAGGTCACAATCCCACAGAAGGTTCGTGAGGATTTAGGTATCCTGCCAGCAGAGACAGAAGTGGAGTTCATAAAAGATGAATATGGACACTGGTACCTGAAGAAAAACCGCTCATCAAAACTCGGCATGACTCGCTTTAGACAAGCCAACAAAGCGGGCAAAATACAGATGACGACTGATGATATTATGGCGCTCACACGTGACCATACACCAGCATAATCAATATGGCGATTATTATGGTGGATAGTTGTGTTGTGCTGGATCTCGCTAAACCTGAAAACGAATGGTTTGAATGGAGCGCCTCATTACTGGAGGATCTGGATGAGACAAATACATTTGTAATTAATCCAGTTATCTATGCCGAATGTGCGATAGGTTATGATAGGATTGAAGAGGTTGAGGCATTTTTTGATACTTTAGGCTTTAAAATGCCTAATTTGCCAAGAGAATCTTTGTTTTTAGCAGGCAAGGCTTACTTACAATATCGACAAAACAAGGGCACCCGGCAAAGTGTGTTACCCGATTTTTTTATTGGTGCCCATGCAGCCGTGAGTGGTTACGCATTGATAACACGCGACAGAGGACGATTTTCGACTTATTTCCCCAGTGTAGAGCTTATTACGCCCTTCACCTCTTAATAATAGAAGGATAGACCACACTGGCAGACGACAGGCTATATTGTTGCCATCCCATTTTAAACTACATTCATTTAACGCTTGTGACAACATAAATCATGTTGCCGACAATACATAAGGAGAGAAACATGCTGTATCTTGCTCTATTGCTAGTTGCTATCCCGTTATTCGGTATGCCTGCATGGATGGCACATTGCAGAAAACAAAACAGTAAGCGCTACCTGGCACACTGGTTAGTGAGTCTGGTGCCCGTGGGACTTTATGTATTGATGATGGCAATCAACCCTAAGCTGGCCAGCTATAGTTTCATTCAGTATGCTGTGACCTTCCCTGCTGTATTGGGAGCAGCAGCTTTTTCTGGTGGATTTATGTATTTGTTCATAAAAACTTTTTATAAAAATGAATCAAGAAGAAATAACAGGAATAATGACAGCTCTGAAACTGGGGGCTTAATTGACCAATTTAGTGATAACGCTGTAAATGGCGTAAACATGTTCAACAAACATCCTTACGGTGGTTATTACAAGTTGCATGGAGATTGTGACGATTAAGTTACGAGCAACTTATTGTTGCTCGTAACTAGTTATTAACCTTTAGTAGTCTTTGAGCCTATATTTCTACCAGCGCCAGCAATAGGGTTCGTCATATCACCAACAGCTTGGCTAGCACCTCTGGCATTAACCCCCGCCAACCCAATCAGAAAGAGCAAAATCATGGGAGCGACAATAATTAAAGCAGTTAATACCATATCCAGGAGCAACCTGTTCATACCGTGCGTTATCACTCCACCAAGCAAAGATGCATCCGGATACATTGATACAAACAAACGAGCATCCAGATAATCTGCAAAAGCCCATAGCGGAGTAAAAAATTTAACTGCGATAACAAGAAATAACGCCGTGAACACCGCATCAATTTCATATTCAGACATAACGAGATAAATCATTAGCATTGCATAGATCATCATCAATAAAATAGCCTGAACCATTGGCGCTGCGGACTTTGCAACAAACATTGTGAGATAAAACCCCCGCAGTGAATCAGCCAGTTCTCTTGCTGTGCTGGGCACACCAGCTAAAGCCGCAGGAATCAACAACGCACCGACCTTCCAGCTATTGTCGGATTCAAATTGCTGTGTAAACGTAGCTGAGTTTGTATTAATGAAATCATTACCCCCCTGGCCGCCTAACATTTCAGGAGGGTCTTGCTGAACATATCTACGAATCATCAGGTCTTCAATTTCACTTTGCGTGTATTTAGCATCGCGTACATTACTATAGGCTTCTTTAATACCTGTCCAGACATTCTGCCAAAGGTTATCTGTTGTGTCATTGGGTAAGTAATAAACATTTGATGGTTCTATGCTATTGAGTATTTTTTGCTTAAGCCCGCGTGGTAACGGGTCACTCCACCACTCATCACAGCGCGGTTTGCCAACCAGACCACCAGGGGGTGGATTGTTCATTTCATCCGCACTGTAAACATCCCGCGCCGCATTGTATGCCCAACCAGTGACAGGACCATTTGCCTGAAAAGCACAACCACCTGGGGCGGATGTCTCACAGGTTGCCGGATCAATTCCTTCCCATGAATAAAAACTCGGTGTTAGCAGATAAAAATGTGAGCCAATAAAATAGGGATCTGATTGATTATATCGTCGAAAGCTCGAACCTTCAACGGTGGTAGTATAAAAAGCCGTTTCTCGTAAAGCTACATAGTCGCTGTACTGACCGCCTTTTATACTATTTATATATTTTGATTTGGCGGGTAGAAAGCATTCGTTTGCAAACCTGAAATACTCCTGCCGTAACGTCTGGTCTTTAATGGTCAAATTCCGTAATTGTTGATCAAGCCCTTTTATATCTTCAAAGCACGGAAATGATGCTGTAACCGCATAGTTTAGTCCCGATGAAAAAGACAGGGCTGCCCACCAGATAATAGGCATTTGGACATTCTGAACCAGAGAAAAGTTTGTATCATAAGTGGAACCAGTAGAGCCTCCCCTTTCACTTTGAATTTCCTTTTGCTCTCCATCATCTGTAGTACACGAAACAGAGTAACTCAAATCATTCAACTGTACCGGTATCACAGGCACAACAGCAATGGTCAATACTCCTAACATCGATATAACTGAAAATTGTACTCTCTTCTGTGACGTTACAGCAGCTGGTTTATCATCCTGTGATAAATAAGGTTCTTTCCAGTTACGATATAAGCTCATTAAAAACGGATAGAACAATAAACCTGTCATATTGAATAGCGAATACAACAGATCAAACAGCGCCCAACCATACATGGTTGTATAAATTTCAAGAAGTGACCCAACATTCATGACATAAACATCCAGTCAATCAATGGTTGATGTATGCGTTGAATAAATACCAGTTCAATCAATAGTAACCCAGTTATAGACACCCACTTTCCTTTGAGCACTTTTTCAAGATAAGCTGGAGACCATTGCTTTCGCACACTTATCCAGGTATTAATTTCAATCCAATAAATACCTAGAATTGCAACAAATGACAACCTCACTATACCTAGCCAGTTTGAAATTAGCATTATACTCTGTCCAGCCTGTTGCAATGAATTTAACGGAATGGTTGACATAACAAGCAAACCCAATGCAATAACCAATGATATTATAATACTGAAAAAAGCAAATCGTCCTACAAAATGACCGGCTCTTTTGAGATGACTCGGCATTTCAATTTTATTACTTTGCCCCAGCCCAGCTTCATTTTTATCAATGCTTACACTTACATCAGACATCATGGCTGACCTTCAATTGGTTGAATACTTTTTACCGCGCCTTTAATCGAGCCATCACCCGTTATAATTACACCCGGCCTGGCGCCCACGGCTCTTCGTTTATTTCTGGCTGCCCGATCAAGGATAAGCAGTGCCGTTTTATTAATTGTACGTTGTTTTAACTCAAGGTCATTATGCATATCAGCTATTGCTTCATTAATATCTGAAAATGTTGAGTCTCGAATATACTTCTCTGCTATCGCGCCGCCAGTACTGGCAGATACATCAGGTGCTTTAAGACCTATCAGCATCATTTGTTTAATTAAGAATAATCTTTCCTGTGTTTCAGCCACCGCTATTTCAGACGTTAATCGATCAGTCATAATTATACGTTCATCCAGCGGAATTTGTTTCAGTGCAGTGATCAGCTTATTTGAAAGCCGTGTGGTCTGATATTGATTAATAGCACTAAAATCACCACGCAATGCAGCTTCAATGGCAATACCTGTTTCTCTCTCCAATTCAAGAACTTTAGGCCTTAAGCCATGCCCAACGACCGATTGAGGTACATCGGCATTATTGCCCAGCACAATACGCTTATCACCGATTACGTCTTGTGCCCAACGACCTGCAAATTCAGGTGTTGGCCAGATACGTACAATAGGAAGATTTCGCATTGCATTGCTCGTAGGAGCAGTTAAAACAGACACATCACCTGTGCGTCCAATCATGATGTTATAGCCTGCTGTAACGATATCTTTATTGATTTGTATAGGATTGCTTGCAGAGCCATATCGACGACCACCAATCCATCGAATCGGTTCCCCCGGCTCATTTTTGATGTTTTGATGAATATCAGCAGCAACAGCGCCAGTCTCCTCCCCTGACTTCCATCGATCAGCGATAGACGCTCTAAGAAATCCAGAGTAAGGATCTGCATCTGGGTTTTTCGCCATTTCTCGCTCCATTGCTTCACAGGTTTTATATGATAGTTTGAATAGCTCTGAGGACTCATCAAGTGTTTTGGTAATGATGTTATACAGTGTAGGATTTCTTTTCTGTAAAAAATATCCCGGTAAGCCAGAAACAGCTGCTTGTGCCGCCATTGTTAACTGTCCGGGTAATTGACGAGCCTGAGTTCTTATTTGATTCACCATTTGCTCTATATTTTGTTGAAAATTAAATTTTCCGCAGGAGTATCCAAAACCGCCTTTGAATCGAGCATTAATTCTAAACGTAGCGTAATTGGCACCAGGCGGTGGCAAAACTTTACCACCGCCTAACTGATAATATAAACTACCTACACTGGCTGAAACACCAGGTGCTTTTTCAGGCACGTCTGCTGCCTGCACAAAAACCACTGTACAACATAAAATTACAATCACAATAAAATTATTGATCATTTCTTTCTCTCTCCAGGCGTTCCTCATATTCTTCACGGTCTTCTTGAACAACATCATTAATTTCAGCAAATGATAAACATAATGGTATTGGAAAATCGAATGACCCTACTTCGGTTCCCTCTGTATTTGAACAGCATGTATATGTTCGATAGTAATTCCATGCATAGCCGCCAAAACCGCTGGGTTCCATAAAATCTTTGGTTACGCTTTCAAGGTCAGACGGATAATATGGTGTTGACTGGCAAGATCGGACTTCCGGGTATATCAACTGCCACTTAGGATCTTCAACGATCTTTACCGAACTTAATTTTCCCGGCAATGGGATACCTGTTCGATTAGAATTTTTGACATCATTAAGCAGTACATCCATCGCTCTCCATGCTGTAACAGCGGCTGTCTTTGCGTCATGACTTGAGTTTATTGCCCCCTCTCTTGGATAAAGATTGCCCCAGACCTCATCTAATAAATTATAGGGATTCGCAGTCGTGGGTAAGGTATCATTACTAACCGGATTTAAAATATCACCAGAATGATCAGATCCACTAAACGGACCATCGGTAATAGGATAACCTGATCGCCACCAAAATGAATCAGCAAATGTTAAATAATAGGGTTGCAACGGCGCAACAGAAGATGGACAAAATAAACGGGGTACCTGGAATCGAGGATTTATAAAATTCGCATAAAACGTACTTCGAACAGCAACTTCAGTCATCATACTAATTGCTTCCATTAATTCAGCGATCGCTTTGACATACTGTACCAATTCATAAATTTCATCGATAACTTCAAGCACTTTAAGTACGGATAATGCGGCTCGTATTTCTGCTGCAATGGTATCCAGTATACTCTGCCAGGTTCCGTCCAGCATTTCCTGAATATTAATGCCATCAAACATCCCCCCTTCCTCTTCCGTCTCAAGTTCACCGGCATTTTGAAATGTGCTATTGATATTGGTTACTGCCGGTGCTTTGAGCGTGTAATTTTTACTATTACCCATTGAACCATCTGTATTAACTAAATCAGGCAATATCGTCATTGGATGGCCAATAATATCAACTTCTTTGTATGACGTACTCTGATGTGTATCCTGGTTAATCGGGTCTGCACGTCCTCCATCGAGGCCTAACGGGGAGCCGACAACGCTTCCAACAGTGACATTGACAGATGATACAGCCAGGCCAAATGTATTACGCCATTCTGAAAATGGTTCTGATCCAACATGGTTATAGGAGGAAACCAGTAAATCAGGTAGACCGTGGCGAATTTTAGGTGATATGATCGTATAGAAATAAACCCCTCTTTTTATAGAAAATCCAGTGTTAAGATGAGCGCATGCACCGATCACACAATAGCCACCACAGCTCTCATCCAACATACCGGCAAAACTACTTTTGATTAAATCACCCGCTGAAAAAGAGGGTGCTTCATTACGCCCATCTGGCAATCCTTCTGGCCCATCAACAAAACGCCCATTTTGTCCATCACCACCTGTAACATCTGAATGAGCAACAACAGGTAAAACAGCAGAACAAACCGCCGCAAGCAGCATAATTTTTTTTGTGACAGCATTATTTATCATCGTCTCCCCCTGGTTGACCAATATTCAAATCGATCCAGTGCTTCATCTACACTCGTGACCCCATAAATAACAGACTCACCATCATTAAACACAAATGCAGGTACTTTTCGGATATCCCAGTTAATTGAATAAATGATGCCGTTAAAAAGATTTTTAATCATCACCGGATCAAGTTTTGATACACGTTGTGAGGCTATTTTTTGAGCTTTTTCAACATCATCCATTGGTAGACCAATGGATAGCTTTTTCTCAAGATTTCGATGTTTATCTAAATTATATACTATTAGTTCATATCCACTATCCTTTGCCACATCAGCACTTTCAACTGGATAACTATCTGTTGTTATAAAATAAATTTTATTTCCAATATCATCCTTATTTTCTGCATTTACATTAATTGAAAAAAACAATCCATAAAACATAATCATTAACGAGTATATATATTTCATTAGGCTGCTCTATAATCTTTTATTTTCTGTGCATTGAGCCAATAAGCCCCTAAAAGATCACAATCGTATTCTGACTGTAGCGAAACAATATTTTTTTTCTCTGGACCATCCGTACCCGCAAGTGATAATGGCAATGCAGGCATTACAACTCGAAAAAGATACTTAAGGTTATCTGATAGCACAACTCCCTCGGTGTATTTTTTTGATTCTTTTCGTGTTGAAACTACAAGTTTTTTATGTTCTGCACTAAGCTCTTTAAACCTGAGAACACTCGCAAGCTCACTCTCGTCTATGTTTAATAAGTACCACCATTCGGCAAGTGATAGCATTTTTTCTGCTTCATCGGGGTAATCTTTTAAATTTTGTGTTGCCTGGTGCAACCAGATTGAGAGCTTTCGCCACGTTTTTGCACCAAATACGAAAGGTTTGGCGAGTACAGGATTACAAGTAATAATGTGCCCTTCATCGACATAAACATCAGTTTCTCGCCCACTGTGCTGATACTTTTCACCGATACCCGTAATTGTATTTAAGAGTGAAATAATGGTGACTGCCAACATATCTTTATAATTGTCACCCGTTAGAATACCCATGTCGAGTATGGTCACATCAGCTTCTGGCCAGGACTTGCCCGGTCGATTGAAGAACCGACCATGAAGTCCCTGTGTCCAGTACTCTAGTGAATCCGCCATATATACTATTCGTTGTTTACGTGCCTCTGTACCTACTTTTGAATCATTAGAAAAATCCCGTATTACTTGAGCAACATGTTCGGGTAACACATGGTCTATATTGGCATCACGTTGACGCCTGGTTGCTTCGAGGATGGCACGACGTATCAACAATGCATCGGGTCTTTCAAATCGCTCCTCTTCTTTGGATTCAGCCCCTGTAATCATCATCCGCGTTAACCATTCCATTTCACCTAAATAATCTCTCTCCTCGTCAGACCCTTCATCATCCATTGCATCCTCAGCAGTTGTATTGAGCATAACCGACATAGTGGCTTCATCCGCTTCCGCTTCTACAAGCGCTTTAAATGCATTTACATAGGGCGGCAACGAGATATCTGATGACTTTTTAAATTTGACATGATTGACCGTCAATCCCACGCTTTTGTAATACAAGCTTAATGGGTAAAATGAATCTCCTTTTTCTATGAATATTTGACGCGGCTTTTTAAGAGCCATTTCATGCATGGCTTTATAAAGTATTGTCGCTGATTTACCACAACCGGTTGGACCAAAAATGAGACTATGCGCTACACGCGATTTATCTTTATTTTGATCAAACATTAATGGTTCGCCAACTCGATTAAAGGCAAGAAATCCCGGATTTCCTGTGCCCTTCCCGCGACCATAAAATGGTAGCATTCGTGAAATATGGTGTGTATAGGTTAGTCTGGCACTTCGTGATTTATCTTTATCATGGTTATATGAATATGCCATGGGTAAATGCCGAATATAATTATCTCTGGCGGTTGGATCAAAACGAGGCTCAACCGGATCAAAACCGAATGAACGCAATATTGATATCGCCGTAGTCGTATTCCTTGATAGCTCCAGCTCATCATGGCCTCTAATGTATAAACCTGAATACGTTGGATAAAGAAATTTACGATCCGCAATATTGTTAAGTGCATCCTGCGCCTGAGCTGCCGCTTGTCGGGCTTCGGGAGACCCCTGACCAGATTTTTTAATAATATTATTCAAGTGCGCCTTTATCTGGCTTTGAGGCTTAACAACTATAGTAGTCACAAATATGCTACCCTTCGGCAACTTGTCCCACATCGATGCTGATTTATTGTCACCGGATTTTGATTCCTGTTCGGCGGTTAATACGCCCGTTTCAGGTGGCGTATTAACCGCCTGCAATGAAATGAGTCGATGAGGCATTCCAGTAAAACACCAGGAACCATCTTCTTTAGATTCAGGCGCACCTACAGTCACCATTTCTGCTAAATCAGCACTCGCCCCCAGACATTCATTGGTTTCTTCTGAGTATGGATACTTTTTTATAAAATCATATGCATGTTTAACGCCTTCTGGCTTAGGCGAAAACCAGGGGAATAACCAATTATAAACATCGACTGGTTTATAACGACGGGATTGAATTCCGACCTGACGTAATGCACTTAAAAAGCTATCAAGCAACATATTAATTTCATCAGCTGGAGTGCCTATTCCCGGAATAGGTTTGCCTTTTTTCATCCACTCGGTTTCATCACTAATACGGTATATCGCCATACGTACTTTGCGATTCTGCCCATTCCACATGAATTGGGCAATATCATCTTTGAAGAATCCACCATCCTTAGCCAACATTTCTATATGTTCTTCAAGTTCCCGCAACCATATTTCATGATGCTCAGATTGCCTCGCCTCTTCTGTTGAATATTCGTGTATTTTACGGATCAGATCTCGAATGGGTTCATCCTGCAGGTACGTCTGGACTATCCATGGATTATCCTGAAGAATGGGCAAGTATTGAAGTGCTTGCTGAATACCTTCTTCTATTTTTTCAAGTATATCCTTTGAGCGGCCTTCAATATCGATAGGATCGATTTCAACAAAAACGCCTACAGAAACGCCATCATCTAGCAAATAAACGCCTTCCTCATCATCGTAATCTTTCCATGGAAGATAATCCGTAAAAGAAGGATTTTCATTATAAAGATCACCATACTTTTTTTCCGTGATCGGTTTTCGGCCATCTCCCGGCAACACACCAATCAGCCGCTTAAATACATCTCTGTATTTTGGTAATCGTTCAACAATTTCATCCATCATGAGTTTCATGGTGTTATTTCTCCGGGCATGGCATACTCATCTTTTTCATACATCCTCAATACAGTGGAGTACCCTGGTATCGGACGATTTTTAGGTGACAGATGAGGATAGATGTAAAGCACTATTTCAGGATTTGGCAATACTGGGAAAATCAAATCAATTTCATTTGCCGCCGATCTTGTATAAGCAGCAAGATCAGCACGGTCATTACGAAGTGTCCTGAACATTCTAGGCTGGACATTGGTTTCACTGACATGACTTTCATACACATCAAGAATTTCTGGCCCAGTGTCAGGTATGACGACACTGGATCCACAACCGGACAGAACCAATACATTAATCAAGCTGATAATTATTAGATGTAGACGACAGTCGATTTGCATAATTTAATTTCCTTCCGTTAGGTTCATAATCAATATCAATTTGTTTTTCAATGTGAATCACAACATCTAACCCAGCATCGTTATAGACAATATCAACTGCATCGCGCTGTCGTTCACGCAAGTAATCAGTTAACTCATTCAATCCTCCAGCTAATGTTTTGCTCGCAATTAACTCACCTGTATTGCCTGTGAAGAACGTATTAAGCGTACCATTATCAGTTGTTTGCGTTGAAAATTGTGTTTGAGCTGCTGCATCAGCTGCGGAGGCAGCGCCAGATGCAATAATTCTGTCCTGTAGATAATCACTGGCATTACTAATGAGCGTTCCAGGAATACAGGGTTTACCCCGTCTATCCGATATATACCCGAGAATTGCACCACCGACTTTTGATTTACCTGTCGCAGCCCCTTTTTTTGCATCAATTGTACGAATGGTGCCATCTTCAAATGTAAAAGTAACCGATAGAAGCTCGCCTCTAACACATTGCATTTCTCTATTACCAATTGCTATACCGCCCCATACAATATTTTTTACTCCTGGTACATAAAGACCATTTGTTGCAATATTCGTCCCGCCTGTAATAACTTTAAAACGTATGGGATCTTTTAAACTGCCCCGTAAAGGAACAACGCCTAATAACGCTGTCATAGTTTTGTTACTGAATAGTGTTCCATTTTTTGGAATCGTGAAAAAAGGTATGTTTTCTGATGCGCTATTTTTAGATACTTTATCTTCTCTACGATTTTTATCTTTTAATTTTTGATTTTTATCAATAGTCTTACCATCTATAGAAAACGGATTATCGTTTTTATCTGTCATAACATTTGACAGCGCAACAACACGAAGACCAGGTGATCTCGTTAGTGCATCACCTGATGTGTTTTTTTTATTTCCTGATTCAAGTCTTGAGAATTTGCCTGCAGGTTTTGTATTGATATCATCAAACCCAAGTCCCGGTGGAATATCTTTCTGATTTATTCCTTTTTCGAATTTACTTCTCATTCGTTCAAATTTGTCATCCATTTCAGTAAATATTTGACGTGATTTTTCTTTTACTCGTTTATTTACAATTACATCAACGTCGCGCTCTTTTAAGGCCATTTTATCTCTTTTAATTTCCGCTTCCTTTAGTTTTGTAATTTCGCGTTCTAGTTTTTTATTCCGGGCTGAAATAGTTTGCAAGGTATTAACTACAGTATCGCGCTGTCCTTTTTCCAAAAGTTCAGAATCTTCATTATTTTTTTTATCTGAGAAATTTGTTTTATTTACATTATCAGGCGACTTGTCACCACCGCTCATTAAAAGCGCACCTATGATGAGCGCCAAAACAACCATTAACAGAAATATAAACTTCCTCATGGTGCTGCCTCCTCAAACGGCTGATTCGACACCAGGTACCATGTTGTAGTATCCCCTTCTGACCCGACAGGATTAACAACAGCATGTTGTGTTGCTGCGGCAACCCAGTCACCACGCAACAAACGTGGATCGAATACAACACTATTTAACGAATTTGAGCTTATACGAACAGCAGTTACATAAAAGCCAGGAATCGTTGGAGACCTCCATTGTGCCATTGGTTTAGTTATCAAATCCCCCCCTTTATATAGAGGTAACTCTTCATGTGTAACGGCCACTCTGACAACACCAGGCAATGGTTCAATTAATCGCAAAGGTGCATAAACATTTTTAGCCGCAAACCGAGTTAAATCCACGTAATCATAGTTATATTTATTCAAGTGGCCTTGTTTATGTGAGATTCCTTTTAATACTTCTTTATCGATTCGATCATCAACAATAACAACAGGATAATCAGGAGCATTCTCTCTTGCTTCAACATCCATCAAATAGGTGTAGCCCGTCTTCGTTGTAAATACAATAATGCGTTGAGGCTCAAAGGCATGTTCAGCCGTCCAATAAATACTTCCGTCTTCTCTTATCTGTAACGCTTTAGAATTATTATTTGCCGTTTCAGTTAATTCAATTTCAATGGGCACTGGAAAATCAATTCTTCGCTCTTTGCCAACGGGGAGTGATATCTTAATGGGCGCTTTATTCCACACAATATGCTCTACATTATCATTTGCATATACAGTAGTTATTGAGTATAAAAACATAAGCATAGAATATTTATATATATATTTTAACATTAGCCATTTCTCTCCAGAATAATACGCTCTTCTTTATATCCCTTGTTTCCATCTAGAGCCAACCCCCATGGATTTTTAATTCGATTGATATCATATGAGATCACTTTAATTGGATAACGTGTTCGTATATTTTTAACCAGTTCACCTGAAATATGCTCCTGAATAATTGCATCAATCCAGACTAACCATACTCCGTCAGAAATAGGAATAACCCATTTTTCATCATATCCAATACCCGGCACTGGCATCATTGTCCTCGCTCGACCTGTTAATTCACCTGCTCTGAGCTTTGATTTCGCCAATGCTTTCAAATCATGCCGATAACCAGGCGTTAAGTAATATCCGTATTTATTAATGTTATCAGGGAAATCAACAGCACCGTTTGATTTCCAATAGTTTATTTGTTGAAATATATTCAAAGCGAATAAATATACAACTGATTCATCAGGTGTGCCATTACCCTTTAACGAAGCGCCTGATCGTAAATCTGGTGGAACATGTACCGTTATGTCACTTTGCACATTATCCCATCCATTGATGACCAATGCTAAAATAAGAAATAAAGCGAGAATAATACGGTTTTTGAATCGACCTAGCTCTTCTGATGCGTCTAATTTATTTTTAAATCCGCTCACCGATGAATTCTCCAACTTCCTACATGATCAATAAATGTACTATTTGTTTTAATATCCATCATCGAAAACACTTTGACTCTGATGTTTGAAATAAATATTAAAATTGATTTATTTATATACCCATCAGGTTTTCCCTCTTTTTTCTTACCCAGTCTTTTACCGCCAGAAAAAACACCGATCATTGCACCAAATGCAAGCCCTGGTATACTAAGTAGCCAAAACCCCAACATACCGAAAATAAAGAGGCAAAGTAAAAAACCGATCAATGCCCCAACACCCGCGAGGGTTAAAATTTCTGTATAAGTACAACCTAATATAAGTACGGGTTCTGAGTCAATTAAATGTGCTGTTGTATCTTTATCTTTCATAAATTGTGCCATTAAGATTATGTTTTTTATATATAGATTAACAGATTAGGTGAATGTACCATATTGAATGGCAAATATGGCTCCAACAATTACAAATGTCACGACAAATACGGACGCTCCAAATACCAGACCAAATTTCCCCCACTTATCCTTTTCGTTGGCCTCTTTAAATGAAGAAAACACAACAACACCAGCAGCTAATATCGAAAACGCTGATATAGCGACAGCACCCATATTAGCGCCATCACTAATAATTGACTTAAGAAAATCAATTGGCCCTTTATCTGTTACTAGATTAGCAGCGATTTGATCAGCAGTTGGAACATTTGCATTAACCAACATTGAATGTAAAAATAAACTACAACCAAAAATTGCCTTGCTTATAAAATTATAATATTTTTTATACATATTTATTTCCTAAATATTTTTATACTTCAAATTGAAATTAAGAATAAAACAAGTGTTATTCCAAGAACAAGTCGGATCATATTCATTCTGAAATCTGCAAATGCGGATTCCTCATTTGATGCTGCCATCAATATAAATTGCTTATACGCAATCCAACAAGACCACAACATGTAGCTTGAAGCAACTAATCCTCTTATTAACATAGACATATCATTAGCTGCAAACCCTGCTCCTGTTGCAAATGCAGCCGCAAGTGCAGTTAAATCATTATCACCCATTATCAATTACCTGTATTGGTGTTTAATTGGCTGAATAACTCTACCTGTACTAAGAGTTCCTTTAATATGATCAGTAATTCCAGCACGAATATTTTCTAAATCGGTAGAGAGCGCACTATAATTGAATTTAATGCGTGTTTGAGTAGGTGCATCCTCTCTTATTTCATTTATCTTTAAAATCATAAAATCAATCTCTTTAACAAGTTTTGATAGAGCTGCCTGTTCGGATTCAACATCAGCATCGGCTGTTGCTGTTATTGTTAGCGCAACAAATACCAGTAAAATATTTTTCATTAAAATCCCCATCTTAAAATAATTATATATACTTTTTGTACATAGAGCTTGTTAGATAAATAGCAAATCCAAACATAAATGATGCCGGTATGAATATAAAATTAGGGTGCAATGAAATTGGCATCCCCAGGTATATAAACCAGGCGCCAATGATAGATGGTCGAACCCATCTTTTAACATAGTGGTACAAACTAGCATGTTCCACATCGCCCCCAAATCTGCGCAGCTCCCGCTGTACAAGCCCATCTATAAATGCAGCTAAACCAAGTAATACAAATGCTGGTGTTGATAAGATAGCAACTGCAAGTCGGACACCAAACACCTGTGTCGTATTAATCGCAGCTGTAATATAGTCCCATAAAATATATACAACTGACGCTATGGTTAACCTTAATGACCCCGCATCATCAGGCGTATTTAGTAACCACTCGAGCACATCTTTGATACGTGTCCACTCAAAAATATAGTAATGAATACCGGATGATATTTGAAATGCAAAATCTGTAGGTGTCACTCCAAATACAAAATTTTTAAAATTCTTGTTCAAATAACCCAACTCCATGCGTAACATCATTTCACTGTGCATAGCACCCTGCTCCGGCCAAAAAAAGACAATGCCAATCCATTCAATAAAAATTGACACAATAAGCGCAATAACCAGAAACACGAATATTTTAAAAATCGATAAAATAATCCGTACAGTAAGTGATTTGCTTTTAACTGTTGCATTAGATTTATTTTTTGAATTCGCATCATCATTCGCCACTATGCAACCTTCTTAGTTGGCCAGCTAGGCTGGAAATCATACCAGTCATCTGTTGAGCTATAATTACTCTTCATCTCTTCAGCTACTGACACAAAATTCTTAGGTACGCATGAAAAATCACTGGAATCAGCTAGTGGCAACCTTATCTTATAAGGCTTACCTCCATCGAGTAGGGCGAAACATTGCCCTTTGGGTAATGACATTAAGTCATACGTGTGTATTAACTCTGATCGTTGAGTTGTATTACGTTGTTCGGTCTTTGAACCAAAATCTGTCTCTGAGTCAGGATCAGTGGAATCATTTGCTCCTGAAACAGCCATTAAATGATCTATATCAACGTCTTTTAACTGGTTTGTAATTAACTCAGCCGTCTTTTCTGACTTAACCCGTAACATAATTATTGAATTAAAATTACCAATAACCTGTTCTGCTTTTGCCGCATCTTTTAAACGTACCTGAATATCACTCCACGTCTGCGTGTAAGCGGTAACCATATAACCGGCACCACCTGCTTTGTTCAGCATCGGAATAAACTCATCACCCATAAGTTCATTCACTTCATCTGCATGAATATACGCTTTTACATCTTTCAATCCGATATCAGGTAACCCCGAATAACTACCATGTTTATATTTATGTCCTGAATAGGATGTTAAATCACTGAACATAGCGTTTCCTACGGCACTCGAAACCTCTGCGTCAACCAACGCATCCAAACCCACATATACAATACCCTTTGTGCGCATTATCTCAGGCCAGCTAAAAATTCTCCGAGAATCATCAGGATCAAGATAATCAGGACTAAGCAGCTCCGCACACTTACCCGTAGTCAACTTTTCCATCAATGGCAATAACGATGACACGAGCTTGTCAAAATAGCCTCTTTCATATTCATACGTCCGAACTATTGATGATGCCACATCGTCCATTAGTCCGTTGTCTTTGCAAAAACGCATTAATGCAACAACACGAATATCTCTCTCAAGCTGGGCCCTGGTTAATTTAAAATCACGCTGCTCACTATCACGAAATGAATCGACAATTAATTCAACCTGTTGCCGCCAGTTACCAGAAGAATCATTTTTCTGTGCCAGCATTTTCAAATAGTCATCCACTAATGGTTCAATATCCTGCCCGTAATTGAGCATTTGCATATAATCGACTTTACGCCCAAGCCCCACCAGTGCTTTTGATATTCCATTCACATAACGCCAGACAAATTCTCGGAAAGCCGCGCTCTGCCCCTCTCCGGGCAATTGATTGGCGATACGAGTTGCAGGTTCTGTGATTCGAGCAAAGCTACCAACTGGGTTATAACGAGCAGAAACCTCAGGATAACCAAGATGAAAGAAATAAAAATTATCTTCACGCCCCGCGATAATAGCCTCAACATACATGCGCAAGAACAAATCGCCATCCCCTTTTGGGTCAAATACAATTACGGGACCATCATTACGGCGAATATCCTGAGCAATAAGCAATTCAGCTAATCGCGTTTTCCCGACTCTTGTAGTACCCAGTACTAATGTATGTCCATTACGCTCACCAAGCCCCTGATAAATTTCCTGTTCACCTTCATACATACCCACGCCATGTAGAGATGGCTCACCACCGACATCAGGTAAGGGATTCATTGGGTTTAAGTCAATAATATATTTTAGTGTTTCAAAAAATGGAAACCATTTATATTTATATGAAAGAATACTCAATGATTTATAGAATCGCGGATATAAACCAGTGATTTTCATACCCTCATGCATACCACCAAAAAAATAAATAAATACAGGATTGTGTTCTAATTTCACCTCTATTCTACGCGCCCATTCATATACTCCTGAATTTCCCTTGTATATACGCCCATCTTTTCGCTCAAGATCGGCCATGCGCTGCGCATGACGCACATCCCATCTAAACCCCATACCAAGAAATAATTTTTTATAGCTTACTGGCAATGTTTTTGAGGACATCGAATATGGCTTTAATTTTCTTAGACCCATATGGTAACGTCTAATTCTTTCAGCCTGATAAAACCGATATAGTGATAAACTAAACAGCGCAAAAGCTATTGAATAGGCAACACTGGTTGTCATCATAATCGCCGAAGGCGAAAGCCAGCACAATACGGCGATCATAAAATACGAAACTGCTGAATAGTATTCAACCGGTGGGCGTAATAATGACTCTACTGGATATTTTTTGCTCATTGTGATATATACCGATTAGTTATCAACACTGGATAATGCTTAATCTTAAAATAACGAGAAATAGCATCTCCATTCGCAGGTGTGATGGGGACATTTTTCAATATTTCCCCGATTTTACGGACTTCTTTTATATTGTTAGCTTGCACCAACCAGCACTGTGCTTTCATTTTTTTCAGGTTTCTTTGATTCCTTTCAGCCCATTCCATCGATAGATCATCTGTACCAATAACACAAACAGGTGCTTTAAGCTGAGACAAATACACATCTTTTTCCTTATCGATAATTTCTGGAGTCATTCTTTTTGTTATAATAGGGAACCATGTTTCTGGATTACCTGGGTCAACTTTACCAGGCTTTTTATTTAAAAACCATGATTCTCCAAAATCAGGTACTTGTGAATCCGTTAACATTTTACGATAACTGTCCGTCAATACTGTTCTACCCGAATCAAAAATAATCTCAGGTTCTGCAGTTAAACTATTTGTTGTGGAAAATAAGACAGTAAAGTATAAAATACGTATACTCATCTCTCCCCCTTCAGAACTAATGCCAGTCTCTTTCTCACACGCTCTCGATAAGCCGAAGCTCTATTTTGGTTATTAGGCGAATGGTATTTACCCACAGCAATTTCAAATGAGCCATGTTTTAAATAAAGCTCTCTCAATATTGATGCACCACCACGCATGTTTATGTAAGGATCGGTTGCATCCATTAGTGAAGAAAATACATGCTTATTCCATCGCCAGTTAACTTGCATAATCCCAACATCAAAATTAAGCCGCCCTTCCCTGACTAACGCAGACAGGTGGGAATACATTTCCTGACGTGTATTAAAATATATACCTCGGCCTTCAACGTTTGCGACCCATGGCCAGGGCAATTTAACATCTGATTTTTCAGATTCTGTTAATGCCACAGAATATAACAATACATCCGGTATACCGTATTCACGAGCAATAGCACGATACGCCTCAGGAACAGCCGCTTCTGATATCGACGGAAACATAAAAAACATGATGTGAACTATGCGCTTTAATTTATTCAAGGTTATATGGCTGAACGCTACCGCTCTTAGAATCAAAATAATATGCTGCTGGCAATGCAGGGCGTTTATACTTCGCATATTGACCGTTATCTTGATTTAATGTTATCAAACCAGACTTAACGTGATCTGGCTTGACACCCATCCTCTTTCCCCAGTTTATAATCTGACTTTTATTATCTTTCACGAAATAGATATCGACGAACGAACCAATACCTCTTCGCGACTGAATCGATTTAAAAACACGATCACACTCCTTACAATTACTATTTACAAATAGAATATACCTATTTCCAAATTGCGACAACGGCTTTTCCTTTCTCCCAATTGAATCCTTTATATATTCCATGCTATTAATAGACAGCATGGGCTCATTTCCATAAAGCCGACCAAAGGCATCGTGATATGAATTTCTTAATGCCAGAAATCGTTTCGTAAATTCATACTCCATTCTGGCAATACGCTCACCATATTCTCGGCGCTCTGATTCTGTTTCAGCATAGGTGCCTAAAACGGTTAATGGATCAACGTTCGGAAGCATAAATTTTGCTTCACCACGCATGAGCTCCTCATAGGTCTTCCACTGTTCGGCTGATAACCCCCAACGTGTCGCACTCTCCTGAATGCGCAGTGCCTTATCATTATGCAACTCAGATGATACAATATCAGATTGCTCAGAAGCGTGTAACGCTGTTACACCAAAAATCATAATGGCTAAAATGAATCGATTAACCATTAAACGAGACCTCAACGTACCTCCCAGTAGTCCCGGGTTTATAGTGTAAAATCGTTATTTTTTTCTTGTCTATATTACCTTCAGTAATAAGTTTTTTTCTAATCGACAATGAACGCGCTACAGACATGGCTTCTGATGACATATGTCCAGTTTCTTCAAGTTCACCTTCTTTTATATATCCCCTCAAATACACATGTGTCGAGTCTTTAATTATTGGTATTAGAGCTGATAGATTTTTCTCCCCCTGATGCCCTAAAACTGTTATATTTTTAGCAAACCAAATAGTACGAACATCAGTGCCGTCGTCAATAGCTTTTTTTATGTACCTGATGTCAACTTCTATTTTACCCATTGAACTAACATTATCGCCATATTTTTCATTATTTTCAAAACGCACTGGATGGGTAAATTCAACATCTTCTTTGATTTCTTCCTCCATTTCAGAAACCACCTTATCCAGCCTGGCACTTGTGTTTTTCAACACCTGTCTCGAAGCTTCAATTTTTTCCAGATCCTTAGAATTATCCATATTCCTTTTATTTAATAGATCAAGGCGTGAAGCGGTTGAGCACCAATATTCCCTTTTTTCCCATGGCATACTTAAATCACGTTTAGTTAACTCACAATTTGATATTTTTTCAGTCGATATATTTACAAATACCTTTGTTTCAGTTGTTTTTTTAGATTGCTCAGTCGCACAACCACCGAGAGCGCTTAAAATTGATATAAATAATATTCTTATATTAGAGCTAATATCAGGCATCTCTACATACCTTAGCTTTTTCTGAGTCAGATAAACGAACAACGTTAATGCAGTTTGGTCTAATGAAACTACTTATTCTCCACCCTGCCCTTATATCTCCTATCGTCGTTTGTGTTGATTCCCCATTCAATTCAATTACAGCACTTGAAACACCGTTCCATTGGTCTATTGACAAAAGCATAAAAGGGGGCCTATTAGGCCGTAATTTTGTTATTTTATGTATTTTGTTTTTATTGTAATTGACCGACTTTGTTAACTTATCCAGGTTGACAGCCAGCACATCCAGTTTTATAGCCATTTCATTTATCGTTGTATCATTTATAGATTTTAGCGATTTTTCTATAGAACCTATTTGATTCTCTATATGATTATCATATGATTTTAATACGGCATTATCATTACTAACCAACTCAACACTTGACACTAAATCACTTATCTTTTTATCCATTTCCACAAGTTCACTTATTATCGTATCATCAACAAGAGACTTCTTAACTAACCCTTTCTTATTTTTTTCATCCACCGCGTCACGACTTGCATCGTTCGTATTATTCAACTTTACAATTTCAGATCCTGCAAACGCTTTTTTATTATCATCCGTATTCCTAATATTAGCAACAACAAGCACAGCAACCACCGAAAACAAAACTGCACCAGCCATTCCTATTTTGACACCCAATGGTATCCCCTTTCTGGGGACAACATTATGATCTATTTCTTCCTCATTAATTTCAATTGAAACATCAGGCATATTATCATTTGACATTAGAATTTAACTCCTGATTCTGGCTTATCATTATTGCTTTATCAATTGAGACTGTCTTCACAACAGATTTTATATCATAATTTGGTACAACATTAACCTGTTTATATTTTTCAAGAAGATCAAATGATACATACCTATGCACGGGATCTATGATTAAATCCCAGGCATCACCCGATAAAGCCCGCAGTGCATTTTCGATTGTTATAGGGCCTATATTTCTATGAACAAATGGCAGACTAGATTTTAGCAATATAGGCATCGCAGGGTCACTGGATTTAAGTGGTGCCAGTTTATATCCAGATTTTGACAAAACATGATTGATTGCATCACCTACTGTCTCAATACGTGAGTTGAACTGGATTTCGATAACGACAGACAGAATGTCTCTCTGCTGAGGCAATGCTACAGGTTGCGTAATTGAATATCGACCCACCTGAACAGTCTCATATGCCAATGCACTCATATTCTGGAGACCTAATATTAATAGAGTAATTTGCAACAAGTGCTTAATCATCAAAATATCTCTTTACGTTGTCATGTTGATTTTATGGTGACAAACATACCTAATAAGTCCGAAAAAATCACTACTAAATATGAAATTGAAAAATCAGATTTATAAAGCATTATGCAACAAATCCAAATAACCGAACGGTAATGGGCCAACCCAAAGGGCGCGATCTTCCACTTAAAGACGTGGAAGATCGCTGCAAAAGGCTTAATGGTAATAACACATAATGGGAAGTTATTTAAGGGTAAATGGTTCGAAGGGCCAAAAGGTTAAATAAATCTGATATTGATATTCTATATTTATTAGTGAATTTGATGTTAAGAATCCATATAATACTCACCTATCACCGTTTATATCAACCATACAAAAAAGCGAATAAAAAAATGGGTAACATATTTAAGTCTATATTTTCTGAACTAGATCGCATCAATCATCCATCCTGGATCAACGCTATTGAAATACTGGAGAATAATTTTGATGGTTACCCCGTCGATGACGACAGCCAAAAACCGGCAGCTGCTATACTTGAGATATTAAAAAACCTCGCACCGGATGACTCTGTGGAAGATCGGTTTATCTATAGAGTAAAACAACTGGATTGCTTTACATACCGTTCATTCCATACAGATAAAGATAATAACGCAGTCTACTGGAACCCTCTAAAAGAGAAATACATGGATTTCTCTGAAAAACGATCAATCCAGTATCAGGCAGATATGGAGTACCCAGCCACTGACATCATCAGTAAATGGCTCAAGCGGCGGATAACAGCGTAAATGAAATTCTGGAGCAAAGACTCTCAAACTAAAGCCAATATGTCCTCTGGTTCTTTGCCGGAAATAAAAAACCTGAAACTGGATCAACTCCCAATTCTCAAAGCGCCTCAGATTATAACTCTACTCAGACTTGAAAGGCGTTTAAATTCAATCGAATCGCTTGTAGCAACCGGTGATGAATATTTTCGTGTACTGTACCAACCAGCAATTAACCGATATATTGAATCAGTACAACTGGCTCCAGCATCAGCATCCCATCATCATGCAGGTCCAGGCGGATTGGCAACACATACACTGGATGTGATTGACATCGCGCTCAGATTACGAAAATCATACAACCTGCCCCTGCAAGCGATTACTGAAGTCATAATGGAGCAAGAGCATGTTTGGACCTACGCTGTATTTGCGGGAGCATTACTTCACGATATTGGCAAGATGGTATGTAATACAAAAATCCAGCTCGACAATGGAGAATTCTGGACGCCGCATGGTGGCAGCATACTGAAGACTGGAGCCACGCATTATAATATAGTGTTCCAGAAATCTCGTTACAAACTCCACACCCAATTAAGCAATGGTTTTTTCCACATACTGCCACCGGCCAGTAGAGCCTGGCTTTCTCAATACACAGACGTGTTGGCACAGCTTACCGCCTGGCTTTCGGGGGATATATATGAATATGGCACAATTGGCGAAATTGTACGGATTGCAGATGGCGAATCTGTCGCAAATAACCTCAAAATCGGTGGGGATAGAAGCCGGTTTCCAAATGCCCCTACTGTCCCAATGGTTGATCGACTCACAACAGCTCTGCGACAAATGCTTGATGAAGGCCGCCTGAAGATCAACGGGACAGAAGGCAGCTCGGGCTGGTGCGATGGGCAGTACACTTATCTTGTTTGTGGTACTGTCGCAGATCAGGTGAGGCAACATCTGAACAATGCTGGCGCAACCGATATCCCATCCGACAATTCACGGGTATTCGACACATGGCAGGAGCATGGCTTTATTAGCAGCACATCGAATGGTGGAGCAATCTGGTATCTTACAATCAACCAAAAGCTGACATTAACTGTATTAAAATTTGAAACAAATGTGATATTTCACCCCAGCCATAGGCCTGAAGCTTTTCCCGGCAATCTGGAAATATCTGAAACAAAACCTCAAAGTGGTGCAACTTGCACCACTCAACAGATAAACCCTGAAAGTGTTGCACCGTGCAACACTCAACAAGCAGATTCTCATGCTGTTGCAACTTGCAACACATCAAAATCACAAGATATGGTGCTTTCTAATACAAACAAACACAATATAGACCATGTAAAGAATATTTACACGGATGAAGCCAAACCAGAAAAAGAAGAAAAAAACACAGAAATGCCGATCCCTGCTATTTGTAGCTCTGTGCCTGTACCCGATACATTCAATTTAGATGATCCAGACATCGCGCAGTATTTTCTGGACTGGTTCCGATCAGGCATACGAGATGGAAAAATCTTTGTTAATCGCAAAGATGCCCTGTTACACATTGTAAAAGAAGGTGCTTTTCTGGTTTCGCCTCTGGCGTTTAAGCAGTTTGTCCGCAAACACAAATTAATGGATTCAAAGAACAACGAGAATGATGCAACCAAGCGCGTACAAAACAAGCTTGAAAAGCTGATGAAAAAAGCAAAGCTGCACAAAAAGACAAAAACCGGAATGAATATACATACTTATTTAATCCAGGGCCCAACCGGAAGAGAATCAAAAATTATGGGGTGGTTAGTTCCTGTTGAAACAATATATGGGGAAATTAAACCGCCAGATAGAAACAAGGCATTAACAAACATAACTGGCTTTTTAGGTGAAAAGAAAAAGTAAAATTATTATGTCTGATTCAATATTTGAAATATATTTCCAATATTTGCTTGCAAAACATGTATTTATTAATGATAATCAGAAAGAGACGGGTCAAATGTAGCAATTCTGCTCTTCCTCCGTTTCATTTTCCTGATGTATATTAGCCTAACATAATATACATTATGCACACATGCGACTATAATCAACGCCGCCGTCAAATCAAATATTTAAGATTAAATAGCATCAGTAAGTTGTTGATTATAATAATTTAAAAATACATGCTCAACAATGATCTTTACATATTGTCGAATAACCGGATAATAATGCTCACTGGAAATAGCCTACACTTAAACTTCACATATGTCCGATAAACAGACAGCATTAAACTTTTTTGTTCCACCCGATAAATCACAGATAAATGAATATGCACAGCTTTATGGCTGCAGCCAGTCACTTGCGCTCGCCACGTTAGCAGCAACCAGGGCATATCCAGTTGCAGTGATTACAGAAGATGTACATCAGGCACAATTACTGCGTAATGAACTGGCATTTTTTACCTCTGGCCAAAACACCATACTTGAGCTTCCTGACTGGGAAACGCTACCATATGATATCTTCTCGCCGCATCAGGACATCATTTCTCAGCGATTAACCACCCTGTATGAGCTCTCATCTATGCAATCGGGTGATATTCTAATATTGCCTGTCTCCACACTTTTACAGCGCTTACCTGCAAAATCTTACATAAAAGCGCGGGTATTGATGCTAAAACAGAACCAGTACCTTAATATTGATGAGTTCCGCTGCACATTAGAGGAAAGTGGCTATCGGTGTGTTTCACAGGTGATGGAACACGGTGAGTTTGCTATTCGCGGCTCTATTATCGATTTATACCCTTCAGGGCAAAATTTGCCCTACAGAATCGACCTGTTTGACAACGATATAGATACAATTCGCCGGTTTGACCCTGAATCACAACGTTCTCTGGATGCAGTTGAGTCCATTAAAATTCTGCCCGCCAGAGAGTTTCCGTTCAATAAGACATCAATCAGTGCTTTTCGTACACGCTACCGTGAAATGTTTAACGGTGATCCGAGTGTCAGCCGAATCTATCAGGATGTCTCGCAGGGTATTATTCCCAATGGCATAGAGTATTATTTACCACTGTTTTTTGATCAGCTCGATTCAGTGTTTAACTATCTACCCCGTAACACAATATTTTGCTCAAACAAGGATCTGCTACTAACAGCCGAGTCTTTTATGCTAGACGTTACAAATCGTTACGAGCAGCGCTGTCATGATATTGAACGCCCCATACTCACACCTCAGACACTCTATTTAACCCCTGAAGAAATAACCACTAATTTATCTGAGTATGCACACATACAGGTTCAGAAACATAAAAGCACTCTACAGAAGCCTGCACTGGACTTACCTTTTGCAGCGCCGGCTCAACTGGTGTCGAAAAGCAGATCAGATACACCCGTAAGCCGCCTGATATCTCATATCAATGAATATCCAGGGCGCTTACTTCTCGTTGCGGAGTCTGCCGGGCGCAGAGAAATGCTGCTGGACATGCTGCATGATAATCATAAATTCGCCGGGGTTTATGATAACTGGAACAGCTTTATTAGCTCAGATGAGCAAATCGGCATATGCGTTGCTCAAATAGAGCGTGGTCTGAACATTATTGAGCCTGAAATCTGTGTTTTATCAGAGGCTCAGATTTTCGGTGAACGCGCACAACAACAGCGCCGCAGAAAAACACGCACCCGTGATGCCGAAGCGATTATTGGGGATTTAACCGATTTGAGCATTGGTGCGCCGGTTGTCCATGAAGAACACGGTGTGGGTCGGTATCTGGGTTTGCAAAAACTGAATGTGGGTGATATTGAAGCCGAAGTGCTCACCATCGAGTATGCCGGTGGCGATAAACTATATGTACCCGTCGCCTCGTTGCATTTAATTAGCCGATACAGTGGTGCAGATAAAGAGCATGCGCCACAGCATAAACTGGGCAGTGAAACCTGGTCCAGAGCACGCAAAAAAGCCGCCAGAAAAATCAATGATATCGCAGTGGAAATACTTGACATTCATGCCCGGCGCGCAGCAAAGGGCGGTATCGCCTATGATATTAATATGGATGAATATGCAAAATTCGCCTCAGCCTTTCCCTTTGAAGAAACCGAAGATCAGCAAAAAGCCATTGATGATGTCATCAATGATTTATCAGAAGCAAAAGCCATGGATCGTGTGGTTTGTGGTGATGTTGGTTTTGGAAAAACGGAAGTCGCCATGCGTGCAACATTTGTTGCCGCTAATGCGAACAGACAGGTTGCGATACTCGTGCCCACTACCCTGCTCGCTCAACAGCATTTTCAAAATTTTAAAGACCGCTTTGCAGACTGGCCATTTAAAATAGAATGTCTCTCTCGTTTTGGTGCGAAAAAGCAGCAGGATCAGGTGATCCAGGATTTAAAAGATGGCAAAATCGATATTGTTATCGGCACACATAAGCTGCTGCAAAAAAATATTGCTTTTGATAACCTGGGCCTGTTGATTATTGATGAAGAACACCGCTTTGGTGTAAAACACAAAGAGCAATTTAAAAATTTACGCGCCGAAGTCGACATTTTAACGATGACGGCAACCCCCATTCCTCGCACACTCAATATGTCTTTATCAGGAATGCGTGATCTGTCTATTATTGCTTCGCCGCCAACGCAACGCCATGCAATTAAGACCTTTGTTTCGGAGTGGGACGATCAGACAATACAGGAAGCCTGCCTGAGGGAGGTAAAACGAGGTGGACAGGTTTATGTTCTGCACAATGAAGTAAAAACAATCGAAAAAATGTGCAAAATGCTCAAAGAGCTGGTGCCTGAAGCTTCTGTAGAATTTGCACATGGACAGATGCCGGAGAAAGATCTTGAGCGCATTATGCTGGATTTTGTACATCAACGATTTAACATTCTTGTCAGTACGACTATAATAGAAAGTGGTATTGATGTTCCTAGTGCAAACACCATTATAATTAATCGTGCTGATAAGTTGGGGCTTGCACAGCTACACCAGATTCGTGGTCGTGTGGGGCGCTCACACCACCGTGCATTTGCTTATTTAATAACGCCTCCCGAGTCGATAATGACGAGCAATGCGATAAAGCGGCTTGATTCAATTGAATCGCTGGAAGACCTTGGTGTTGGTTTCACCCTGGCCACTCATGACCTTGAAATACGCGGCGCGGGTGAGTTACTGGGTGATGATCAGAGCGGTCAGATACAGTCAATCGGATTTACACTTTATACTGAGCTGCTCGACAGGGCAGTTAAATCACTCAAGGCGGGTAAAATACCGGATCTTGATAAACCCGTTCATATGGGAACTGATATTAATATAGGCGTACCCGCGCTATTACCTGATGATTATATACATGATATTCATACAAGGCTTATATTGTATAAAAGAATATCAAATGCGCTAAATCAGGTGGACCTTGATGAACTGAGGGTTGAGTTAATAGATCGCTTTGGACTATTACCGGATACGGCTAAAAATCTGTTCGAAGTGACCTCCCTGAAGCTATTAACTAGCGATACAGGTGTAGAGAAAATAACCGCTGTCGATACGCTGATTAAAATCGTCTTTAATATACAGACTAATATAGATCCCGCTACATTAATTTCATTAATACAGTCTCATCCCGGGGTTTATCAATTGAAAGACTCCCACACATTGATGATTAATAAAGAAACAACTGAAAGCAATCAACGAATCAAAATACTGCGAGACACATTCGCATCACTCATGCCAAAGGAAGCTGCCTGATGAGTAAACTATTGATCAAACTGATAAAGATACTACCCCTACTGATACTGCTATTGACAATACCAGGCGCAAGTTATGCAAAACGCACAGGTTATATTGTTGAATTAATTATATTTGAAGATACCAGAGGGCTATATGCTCATTCTGAAGACTGGCGCTTTAATGACAAACTGCTGCATTCACAGAAATCCGTTAAAGGTCGCTCCACGAGTAAAGACCCTCAGTACTCCAGGTTGAACTGGGGTAAAGGCAAATTAGCTTCAAAATTAAAACACATTATTAATAGCCCGAACTATAATGTATTAGTGAACAGACGCTGGAAGCAAACAGGACTAGATCGTAAGAAAGCCATTAGCATCCCTGTTAACACTAAACCAGAACTGTCCCTGGCCGATACCCAAAGTGAAGCATTAGCTTCGGACGAGACACCTTCTTCTGAAAGCCTGGAAGCAGGCTCTGATCAGGCTCATATAGATAATTTGCAGAATACAGGGAAAATGACGAGCTGGATTTCGGGACGGGTTACACTCATTATGAGCCGCTATTTGCATTTTAATGTTGATTTACACTATTTCAAACCTCAGATATCTGAAAGTGGTGAGAGGAAATATGTCTCCTACCCTGTTTTCTCTGAGCGAAGAATGAAAAGTAGAGAAGCTCACTACATAGACCACCCACTGGTTGGTGTTATCGTTTTAGCAACCCCGTATAAAATAA
>VAOX01006843.1_pt1 | contig 58638 bp, 60 predicted proteins | sample 3393891 | NCBI WGS metagenome assembly VAOX01 (sample SAMN08290429, study PRJNA428436) | hydrothermal vent metagenome | isolation source: Deep-sea hydrothermal vent chimney | place: Indian Ocean: Southwest Indian Ridge | depth 2822 m m
CATCAGCTTTAAACCTGGATGCCGGCCTAAAAGACAACCGGCATGACGATTGTGGGTGGTTTGGATAATTTTAGTGTCGATTTCCTCATCAGCTTTAAACCTGGATGCCGGCTCAAAAGATTACCGGCATGACGGGGGTGGGTGTCAGTATGTCGGTCTAAAACACTACTGGCATGACGTATGAATAATAAATTTATTAAATTTAATTAATCTCGCCACAGTGAATTGATGGCTGCAATTCCGGTACCACCGGCACTTATCGTCGTTTCAATATCGTCTTTACCGACACCGCCTAGGGCATATACGGCGCATTGGGCTGTTTGACTGAGTTGGGTAAATTTTTCCCAGCCTAGAGGTGTTGCGTCTGGATGGCTATTGGTTTCGTTGACTGGTGATAACAAGATATAGTCCAATAATAATTCATTGGCTTTGTTTATTTCTTTTTGGTTGTGGGTTGATGCTGACACCAGTTTGCCTTGTTGGTATAACGGGATTAAATCTTTTAAGGACAGTGACATTAAGGCATCGGACGTTAGGTGTACACCGTCGGCGCTGTGGTAGTTGAATTCCTCTATTGGAATATTGAGCATTAATTTGGCTCGATGTTGTTTGCACAAGAGTCGAGCGCGGACCGATAATTCAAAATACGATTCATTGCATTCCATTTTTGATCGAAGCTGAACAATGCCGGTTCCTAGTTGTAAGGCGTTCATTAGTTTGTGTGAAAACTCGGTTGAGTTTTCAAATGCGCCTGTGATGGCATGTACTTTTGGTAATGTTAAAGCATTGATTATCTGATAATTTGCTGATGGGAAATCGTAGTTTTCTAATTCAGTTGGTTTGACCCATTTAATCTCTTGGCCTTCAGTTCCGATGGCATCTTTTGAATCCACGCCACCGGCTAACCAAACATCGAGTAGTACGGTTTTATTGGGGTAGGTGTGTTCAATTTTGAGTAACGGTCTGAAATAATTTAATTTTAAATTAGTTTCTTCTTTTATTTCTCGTTGTAATGCATCGATGACGTGTTCACCTTGCAGTAATTTTCCACCTGGAAATTCCCACAGTCCACCTTGATCTTGAAATTCATGTCGTTTTGATATTAATAAACGACCCTGTTCATCTCGAATGACGGCAACGGCGACATAGACAATGTCTTTTTTGTGTAATTGGGTAATTTTACTCATGTACGATATTCCGCATTGATTCGAACATACTCGGTTGAAAAATCACAGGTCCATATAGTGGCTGTATTAACGGTATTATTACTTCGTCCAAGATCAACACTGACGGTGATTTCAACTTGATCCATTATTTTTTGTGCTACTTGTTCAGTATAGCTTGAATCTCGTCCACCATTGGAGACTATGCACAGATCGTCTAAATATATTTTAATTTTAGACAGTTCCAGATCTTTGATTTCGGCTCGTCCGACGACGGCTAATAACCGGCCCCAATTTGGATCGCTGGCGAAAAAAGCCGTCTTAACAAGTGGTGAATGTGCAATTAAATAGGCTAAGTCCAGGCATTCTTTCTCACTGCTGCCGTTACTTATTTTAATAGTGATGAGTTTGGTAGCACCTTCACCATCACGTATCATGTCTTTAGCGAGATTTTCACACAATTGCGTTAATCTAGATTGAAATTCGGTTTTATTAGTATCCGTTATTTCAATACCGGCAGTACCGCTTGCAAATAATAAGCATGAATCGTTGGTAGAGGTGTCTCCATCGACGGTTATTCGGTTGAATGAACTATCAACCGCAGTTTGTAAGCATTGTTGTAGTAATCCAGTTTCAATTTTGGCATCGGTTCCAATATAGGCCAGCATGGTTGCCATGTCCGGTCGAATCATGCCCGAGCCTTTGGCAATTCCGGTGATGGTGATAGTTTTACCATCAACCATTAATTGCATTGATTGACCTTTGGCAACAGTGTCGGTAGTCATAATACCGTGTGCCGCATCAACCCAACTTTGTGCCGTATCCGCTAAATTGTTATAAGCTTGCGGAATACCGGCTAGGATTTTATCCATATTTAAGTTTTCACCGATAACGCCGGTTGAAAATACTAGCACTTCGGATGACTGGCATTTGGTGCTATCGGCCACTGCAATGCAAGTATTCTTAGTATCCGTTAGGCCTTGCTCGCCAGTTCCGGCATTGGCATTTCCGGTATTTATTAATAAATAGCGTGGAGTTGATTGTTGTAGATGTTGTTTTGAAATAAGAACCGGTGCCGCACAAAATTGATTTTTTGTGAATACTGCGGCGGTACTGGTGTTATCGTTTAATTCAATTAAAACCAGATCTTTTCGATTTGGGTATTTAATATTGGCACAGGTTGTGCCGAGTTTAATGCCGTTTATAGGAAGTAAGCTTAATTCTTCTGTGTTTGTAATGGCTTTTGTATTTGAGTTCATTATTACAATTGACACCCTTTCTTGTAAATCGCGTTTGCATCCTTGCAATCGACCTTCTTCAACCGGAAGAAGGTTTGTCTATTTTAAATTGTGATATGCCAATAGCTGAAGGCAAAACTGATTACAGTTTGCCATGACATTGCTTGTATTTTTTGCCAGAGCCACAGGGACAGGGTTCATTACGACCCACTTTCTTTTCGCCGCGTACGAATGGTTGAGCATGCTCTTCTTGATCACGATTCATTTCTTGTGGCATTGCGCTGCCATCGGCGTGTTGATATTCCATTTCAGTTTCATGTGAGCGCCGTTGTGCTTCAACTGCTTCGGCATCTTCTTCGTTGCGAATTTGAATCTTGCTCATGACGGTAGCCACTTCGTGTTTAATAGCATCAAGCATGTCTGCAAACATTTGAAATGATTCGCGTTTGTATTCTTGCTTTGGATTCTTTTGGGCATAGCCTCGTAAATGAATACCTTGGCGTAAATAATCCATGGTAGATAAATGTTCTTTCCATTCACGATCGAGAACTTGTAGCATGATTTGTTTTTCAACATAGCGCAGTACTTCGCCACCGACATCGTCTTCTTTGGCTTTATACAAACGGTTACTTTCTTCAATAATCGCGACTCGAAGTGTGTCTTCATTTAACTTATCGTCATTTTTAAGCATGGCTTTCAAGTCCATTACAATGCCAAAATCACCGTTTATTGCTTCTTCAAGTCCGCCAATATCCCACTGTTCTTCCATGCTGTTCGGTGGAATGTAGCCATCGGCTAATGTATTAATCACATCCGAGCGAATTTGAGTAATGGCGCTAGAAATATCTTCATCTTCCATTAATTCATTACGTTGTTGATAAATTACTTTTCGTTGATCATTGGCGACGTCATCATATTCCAATAATTGTTTACGCATATCAAAGTTATGCCCTTCAACTTTGCGTTGTGCATTTTCAATGGCTTTACTAACCCAGGGATGTTCAATGGCTTCGCCCTCTTCCATGCCTAAACGTTGCATTAAACTTGATATTTTATCCGAGGCAAAAATTCGCATTAAATTATCTTCTAACGATAAATAAAATCTGCTTGAACCTGCATCGCCTTGTCGACCGGAGCGTCCACGTAATTGATTATCAATTCGTCGTGATTCATGACGTTCGGTGCCAACAATGTGCAAACCACCATTTTTTAATACAGTCTCATGACGTTCTTGCCAATCGTGTTTAATTTTTTCTACTTCAATCTCACTGGCTTTTGAACTTTTAGATAGTTCAACGTCTAAATTACCGCCCAATACAATATCGGTACCACGACCCGCCATGTTGGTTGCAATGGTCACAGCTCCAACATTACCAGCCTGAGCAATAATATCTGCTTCGCGTTCATGTTGTTTTGCATTTAAAACTTCGTGCTTAATTTTGTTATCTTTTAATAATGTCGATAAATATTCAGACACATCAATTGAAGCAGTACCGACCAATACGGGTTGACCGCGCTTTTGGCAATCTTGAATATCGATCATGATTGCTTGGTATTTTTCTTTGGCTGTTAAATAAATTTGATCAACGTTATCTTTTCGAACCATGTCTTTATGGGTTGGAATAACCACCACTTCAAGACCATAAATAGATTGAAATTCATAGGCTTCAGTATCGGCTGTTCCGGTCATACCCGATAACTTGTCATAAATTCGGAAGTAATTTTGGAATGTGATCGATGCCAGTGTTTGGTTTTCTTGTTGTATTGCAACACCTTCTTTTGCTTCAATCGCTTGATGCAAACCATCAGACCAACGGCGACCGGCCATGGTTCGTCCAGTAAACTCATCAACAATCACAATTTCATTATTGCTAACAATATAATCAACATCTTTCGCAAACAAAACATGGGCACGAAGGGCTGCTGTAATGTGGTGCATTAATGCGATATTCGCGGCATCGTATAAGCTCTCACCTTCTTTTAACAATTCTTTTTCGATTAAGATGTCTTCAACTTTTTGATGTCCATCTTCAGTTAAGAATATTTGTTTGTTTTTTTCTTCGACGCTGTAATCGCCAGGTCCTTCTTCTTCTTCTTGTTTTGTTAAGCGTGGCATAAAATCATTGATTGCTTGATAAAATTCCGAGCTTTCATCAGCAGGACCAGAAATAATAAGCGGTGTTCGGGCTTCATCAATTAAAATTGAATCAACTTCATCGATAATGGCAAAAGCATGTCCGCGTTGCACTTTATCGGCCATGCTGAATGCCATATTATCTCGCAGATAATCAAAACCGTATTCATTATTCGTACCGTAGGTGATGTCCGCTTTATAGGCTGCTTGTTTATCTTCGTGTGACATTTCTGATACGATCACACCGACAGTTAAATCTAGAAAATTGTATAACGGCTCCATCCATTTAGCATCTCGAGCGGCTAAATAATCATTTACTGTAACAACATGGACACCTTTACCAGGCAATGCATTTAAGTAAGCAGCTAAGGTGGACATTAATGTCTTACCTTCGCCGGTTCGCATTTCACTGATTTTGCCTTTATTTAACACCATTGCGCCGATTAGCTGTACATCATAATGACGCATGCCCATGATGCGTTGACTGGCTTCTCGAACTACCGCAAATGCTTCATTTAAAACATCATCGAGTGTTTCACCTTTATCAAGCCGATCACGAAACTCTTGAGTTTTCGCTTTTAATTGTTCATCGTCTAGTGCTTTAAATTCGTCTTCAAAACCATTGATAATGCCTACTTCACTTCGAAGTGTTTTTATATACCGATCATTTCGACTGCCAAATATTTTGGTAACAATTTTCTTTAACATGATTTCACTATCTACTGTCTTTAATTTTATGTAAGTTTTTACGCTTTGTTATTCCAACGACACTAATATTATTTTCATTTTTGATTAAAACACGCAGTACATTATAAATATGTCTTTTTAGTATGTCTTTTGAAAATATAAATTTAATGTTGTGATATATTAAATTTTAAAAATTTTTCTTGTCTGTCATTATCAATAAATAATCACATCTGATTAACATTATTGGGATTGTTTTCTAAAATTAAACCCCTAGTTATTTTGTAATATCAACACCGGTAAAGCCCGTTATTCTACCGCTCCACTTGGTTTTTGTCCTCTGAAATCATTCATTAATGAAAAATAGCTGTACTTTACGAACAATATTAAATATTAGAAGTTTCTCGATATTATAGGACGATAGTGACAATAGCGTGAATTTTCAAATATCATGCTGATTCAGTTAATAATGCAATTTTAATTTCATCAAACGGTTAATTGGAATAAACAAACCTAACAGAGAAATACTTTAAAAATCATCACTTTACAAAATCCATCAAATGTTACAATCGATTCTTCTAGTTGGATATTGATTTAAAAGCACTTTTTACTGGCTCAATTTTATAAATTTCACCATTATTGCTTATTTTTAGCAAACTATCGGGGAAGTCTTGATTTGAAACAGTTTGTATCAATTTCACACTACACTGATTAACATCAACCTGCGGCCCAAAAGGTCGAAACTGTCTAAAGGAGTGTATTTTACCTTGTATAAATTGCCCTACATCGGATACTTCTAACTCTAATATTGGCGCAAGACCTCGTTTACCGGTAACACTAATGCCATAATAAGTGGCAAAATTTCCAAGACTATACGCAATCAGTCGATCCTTATATAATTCCATTGCGCGTGGTACATGTGGGCCATGGCCTAACACTATATCCGCACCACTATCAACCATGGTGCGCGCAAAGTGAACCACATCACCTCGGTCTTCATTGTAAAAGTACTCTGTTGCAAATGGGACACGGGTCATGTCACTACCTTCTGCACCACCGTGCATTGATACCATGACTATATCGTATTCTAATGCTAACTTTGATACGACTTCCTTTGCTAGTGGAATATCTAACATGTCATTAGTACCACGAAATGGTGCAAATGCGATCATCACTAATTTACGACCACGCAACGTTGTGCTCGCAAAATCACCAACAACACCAGAATGCAAAATCCCCTGCTCAGCTAATGCAGCCATAGTCGACTCTCGTCCTTCTTCACCAAAGTCTCGAGAATGATTATTGGCCAGACTCATCATGGTAAAACCAGCGTCTTTTAGCTGTTTGGCATAACTAACCGGGCTTTTAAAGACATAACATCGTGTTAGATCCGCACATTGTTTCACGGGATCACCGTCATCGAGCAATACCCCTTCTAAGTTTCCAAAACTGACGTCAGTATTATTTAAAATTGAACGCACATCGTCTAAAAGATCAAATTGGTATTCTGGTAAGTGATTAAATGGATAGTTAGTGCCCAACATAATATCGCCAACGGCGGCAATTTTAAAAGTTGTTTTTGGTTTAACAGGCGGTAATTCAACGCGATCAATATCCTGCCCATTTTTTAAAAACTTGGCAAATCCGATATCCAGAATATTAGTTTGTACCGGTGAATTGTTTTCTATTACTGTTGGGGCTGATGAACAAGAGACTAAAAACAGCAGGCAGATACAAAAACACCCGTCATAAAATACTGACAGGTGTTTGTTATTTCGCATCTACTGAGTAGAATTAATGAGTACGATGAACGTATTTTTTGGGGTTTACCGCACGACCATTTTTTAATACTTCAAAATGAACATGGGGTCCGGTAGAACGACCTGTCGAGCCCATTAATGATAAGATTGTATTCTTCTTAACAGTATCACCCACTTTCACTAATATTTTCTTATTGTGACCGTAACGAGTGAAGTAACCATTACCGTGATTAATTTCAACTAATTTACCATAGCCTGATTTACGACTTGCAAACACAACAACACCTGCAGCAACGGCAATAACATTTGAACCTTCTTTACCTGCAAAATCAACACCGGAATGATGCACTCGTCGACCGGTGAAAGGATCGGTTCTGATACCAAAGTAAGATGACAACCAACCCCGTGTAACCGGTCGGCCTGCTGGCATGACTTCAGATTGTAAATTTTTATTCATCAACATCGTTTCTAAAATTCCGAGTTGATTACCACGGTGATCGAGTTGACTAGAGAGATCGGCTAAGGCTTTTATAAAATCAGGTACATCAATTACCTGACCTCGAATGGTACTTGCTGGACCACCTTGAGCGGGTGAAGAATTAAAATCAAATTCACCACGATCTAATTTTGCCATTTTGGTTAAACGTTGGCCTAGAGCATCGAGACGAATCACGTGTGCTTGAAGTTTGCCTAATCGAATGGCAAGCGCGTTAACATTTTCTTCGGCGCTACGTGTTGCAAGTTCAATTTTTAATTTTTGATCATCACGTTCCGCTTCCATAGCTAGCGCTATATCGTCAGGGTGTAAGCGCATTTGATTCATGCCCAAGTAATACCCAACAGAAACAGTGGTAATCGGTAATAGTATAAATACGCTTACGAATGCGCTAACAAACCGTCGTTTGCTTAAAGCGACTAATCCGGAGCAACCTTTGCCTTTGGTAAATAGAATAATATTCATATACTGCTACATAACCTGTTATTGTTTATATTTTATCGGCTAATATTCGTAAATGGTTAATTTTTAGTATGAATTCCCCAAAAAAAATACACAAGTACTTAAGTGGCTCCAGAGATGAACTTGAGAGACTCATCACACATGCTATGGCGATCTCACACTTAAATACTACACTGCACTCTATTTTAGATACTACCCTCAAAAATCATTGCGATATAGCTAATTTTATTGATGGCAATCTAATATTACTTGCTGACTCACCAGCATGGAATTCAAGATTACGCTATCAACTACCAACACTATTAAAACAATTACAGCAACTAGCTGAATTTAAAGGACTTATTCAAATAAAACTACGTATTAAACCAAAATACGCTAAACCTAGACCAACCAAGCATCATCGCGAGCCAATTTCCAAAATTGCAGCAAGTTGTCTCACGACTTTGGCCGAACATGTCCAAGATTCTGAACTTGAAACAGCCTTACGACGACTGGCTTCACGTACAAAAACAGACTTAGTCTAAGCTGCACGCTCATTTAACCTTATATCGCAGATAAATGTAAAGTGGTTTTGATCGATATGAAAAATTAACTCGCTTGAACCGGTTGGACAAACGAGATTGGGGAGCGTTCTACGTCTTCGAAAGTGACCAATTCCCAGGCACTATCATTCGCAAGTAGCGCGCGTAATAATTTATTGTTAAGTGCATGCCCGGACTTATAGCCGTAAAATGCACCAATCAAACTGCGTCCCAATAAATACAGATCGCCAATGGCATCAAGAATTTTATGTTTCACAAACTCATCTTCATAACGTAATCCATCTTCGTTAAGAATTCTATAGTCATCTACCACAACAGCGTTATCCAAACTACCGCCTAACGCTAAATTATTCATGCGTAACATCTCAATTTGATTCATAAAACCAAATGTTCGAGCACGACTAACTTCTTTAACAAACGAGGTGGTTGAAAAATCAATCTCGGCAGATTGATCTCGACCATTAAACACAGGATGATCAAATTCAATGGAAAAGGCTACTTTAAAGCCCTCAAACGGCTCAAATCGAACCCATTTATCACCATCTTCTACGGTCACACTACGTTTAATTCGAATAAATTTCTTAGGCGCATTTTGCTCTTCTATTCCAGCCGATTGGATTAGAAAAACAAAAGGTCCTGCACTACCATCCATAATGGGAACTTCAGCTGAGTTTAAATCAATATAAGCATTATCAATACCTAAGCCTGCTAATGCCGATAATAGGTGCTCAACTGTCGATACCCGTACGCCATCTTTAATTAACGTTGTAGACAATGTTGTTTCACCAACATTTTCCGGTACTGCTTTAATCTCGACAGGTTCAGGTAAATCGACTCGACGAAAAACAATACCTGCATCAATTGCAGCAGGTCGTAAAGTTAAATACACTTTTTCACCTGTATGCAAACCGATGCCTGTCGCCCTGATCACACTTTTCAGAGTACGTTGTTTTATCACGATTAAATCACTCCTGTACCTAGCTTAGACTAAGTATTTTATTTCACCATTAAATATTGGCGCTATAGTACCAAAGTTCATTCGATATCCATAACAAATGGTCGACAAATCGACACTTTTCACCAATACTAATGTTTACACCACCGTCATCCAGTTTATCGTCAAGTTAATTTAACCTTAAATTATTGACCATAATAGGTGAATTTATGCACAATCCATGCCCTTCCCTTAAATACTAGTCTGCCTGTCTTCTTAAAAATGCAGGAATATCAAGGTATTCCATATTATCTAACGAGCCTTGCATGGTATTTTCAGCGTTTTTATGTCGAATAACAGTTGGTCGATCCAACGATTCATAATCAACATCACCATTACTGGTTTTATTAACGACGAGTTTAACGGATTCTTCAGTATGCAATTCATTCGAACCAAGGCCAGTTGCAACCACCGTAACTCGAAGCTCACCCGACATATCCGGATCGATAACGGTACCAACAACAACTGTGGCATCATCAGAAGCAAAACTTTTTACAGTATTACCCACTTCTTCAAATTCACCAATTGACATATCTAAACCAGCAGTAACATTCACCAAAATACCGCGAGCACCAGATAAATTAACATCTTCAAGTAATGGGCTCGCAATCGCAGCTTCAGCAGCAACTTGTGCGCGGTCTTCACCACTAGCTTTACCTGATCCCATCATGGCCATTCCCATTTCGGACATTACTGTTCGAACATCAGCGAAATCGACATTGATTAAACCCGGACGTGTTATTAATTCAGCAATACCTTGAACCGCGCCCAATAAAATATCATTTGCTGCTTTAAAAGCATCAAGCAAACTAATATTTTTACCTAATACGCTTAACAGCTTTTCGTTTGGAATGGTGATTAACGAATCAACATATTGTTTTAGTTCTGCAATACCCGCCTCAGCAACTTCCATTCTTTTAACACCTTCAAATGGAAATGGTTTAGTAACCACAGCAACCGTTAAAATTCCTAACTCTTTAGCTACCTGCGCAACAATTGGAGCTGCACCAGTGCCCGTTCCACCACCCATACCTGCGGTAATGAAAACCATATCAGCACCTTCCAGAATTTCTTCCAGTCGATCACGATCTTCCAATGCAGCATCGCGTCCGATTTGAGGATTTGCGCCAGCACCCAAACCTTTTGTGATTGTGCTACCTAATTGTAATGCTGTACGTGAGCGCACATTTTTTAATGCCTGTGCATCAGTATTAGCACAAATAAATTCAACGCCCTCGATATCCTGAGCGACCATGTGCTCAACTGCATTACCGCCGCCGCCGCCAACACCAACTACTTTTATAACTGCACTCTGTGAATATGAGTCCATAAGTTCAAACATGTTATTAACCTCCTCACTGTCTTACCAGTGTTTAAAATAAGTGTCTAAAAAAAATACTAAAAATTACCTTGAAACCAACTTTTCATTCTGTTTAAAACGTTTTTAAGATTTCCATCCATAGCTGAAGATGCTCGTCGCATTTCTCTGTTTTGAAAACCAAATAATAATAATCCTACACCAGTCGAATGTATTGGCTTTCTAACTACATCAACCAGACCCGTTACAAATTGTGGTACCCCAATTCTAACCGGAGCATGAAATACCTCTTCAGCTAAATCAATACAACCTTCCATTTTAGAACTGCCTCCAGTTAAAACAATGCCTGCAGCACACATGTCTTCAAAACCACTGCGTTGCAATTCAGCTTTAATCAGCGTAAATAACTCTTCATAACGAGGTTCTACTACCTCGGCGAGTGTTTGTCTTGCTAACCGTCGAGCAGGTCGATCGCCAACACTAGGGACCTCAATGGTTTCATCTGCTGTTGCCAGTTGAGTTAAACAACAAGCATATTTAATCTTAATTTCTTCAGCATTTTGAGTTGGTGTTCTCAATGCAACTGCAATGTCGTTAGTAACTTGATCCCCTGCAATAGGTATAACGGCGGTATGTCGAATTGCACCTTCAGTAAAAACCGCTATGTCGGTAGTACCACCACCAATATCAACCAAACACACCCCAAGCTCTTTCTCATCTTCGGTTAAAGCTGAATAACTCGATGCTAATTGTTCTAAAATAATATCATCAACATCCAAACCACAACGTTTAACACATTTTATAATATTCTGAGCGGCACTAACGGCACCAGTCACCATGTGCACTTTAGCTTCTAACCTAACGCCCGACATGCCTATCGGTTCACGAATACCATCCTGATTATCAATAATAAATTCTTGCGGTAAGATATGCAGAATCTTTTGATCCGCTGGAATTGCAACTGCTCTGGCAGCATCAATAACCCGGTCGACATCTTGAGCCGCAACTTCTTTTTCACGAATTGCAACAATACCATGAGAATTTAAACTTCTTATATGACTACCGGCAATTCCTGCATAAACGGAATGAATCTGGCAGCCTGACATTAATTCTGCTTCTTCTACTGCACGTTGTATCGAATGAACTGTTGATTCAATATTAACCACAACGCCTTTTTTCAAACCGCGAGAAGAACATGAGCCAATACCAATAATCTCAATTTCATTTTCTGGAGTCACTTCTCCAACAATACAAACAACTTTCGAAGTACCAATATCTAGTCCGACTATTAAATTCTTGTCTATTTTTTTAGACATCTAAAACACCCCTTAAAATATTCTCTGCTTGCGCAGCTTGAGTATTTTCTTTCCATTTAATCGAAAAACCATTGGTATACCGCATGTCAACATATTCTATTTTATCTGAGTATTTTTTAAGATTTAAATCATAGGCGGTAATAAACCGTTTTAATCTTAATTGATAGTCACTACGCCCAAGAGAAATTTTAATATTATTGGTGAGATTGATATAAATCGCACGTCTATCATCAAGATTAAACTCATTAATACTTAAATCTATTTTATTCAATTGAGACTCAAAAAATTTGTATTCGTTCATAACTTTAACATTTAAATTTTCAGGTCCACTTAAAACGGGTAGTTCTAGTTCACTTATCTTTACAGGCTTAAATTTTTCACCCAGCTCATTTAATAAACCGGTATTTTTCCAAATCGCCTGTGCTTTTTGTTCTTTTATCGTGACAACGATACTGTCTGGCCAAACACGCTTCACTGCTGCAACTTTAACCCAGGCTAATTGTTCTATCTTGGCTTGTAATTTATGCACATTAACCTTTAAATAACCCCCAATAACATCATTTTTAATTGCATCAAGAATCATTTTCTCTGTCACATTTTCAAATTCACCCTGAGCTCTAATTTTTTTGATGGGCAAAATAGAATCAAAGTTTATTTGATTAATCATTAATGCTACTAACGCGACAACTACAGTCGAAACAATAGTTTTTGTGCCTTTAAATGTTTTTTCGACCTGAACTTTTTCAGGCTGTTTTTTCCGAGCTTTAGTCACCGTCTTATTCGCTTTGGTTTTCATAAGCTACCTCTGCATTTTTTTGACTTTTAATAGCTTCATCTAAAATCATTACTACTAACTCATCAAATTGTATGCCTTCTTGAGCTGCAGACATTGGTGCTAAACTATGATCGGTCATTCCTGGTACCGTATTAATTTCAATAATCCAGGGTTTACCCGCTTTATCAACAAACAAATCCACTCGACCCCAACCGATGGCTCCTGTAGCTTTAAATGCCGATAACGCTAAATGCTTTAATTGTGTTTCACTTTCTTCATCAAGACCACAGGGGCATTGATACTGAGTATCAGTCGCTTCGTATTTAGCGACATAATCATAAAATTTTCTAGGTGTATCCAAACGAATTAGTGGTAAGACTAAATCACCTAAGATTGTTGCGGTGTATTCAATGCCATCAATATACGTTTCAGCCATAACGCTGGTGCAATAACGCGCGGCAAGCAAATATGCTTCATAGAATTCAGAAACGTCTTCTACAATACTCATGCCAACACTAGACCCTTCTAATGCGGGTTTAATAACCAATGGTAATCCCATACTTGTAGCAATATACTCAAAATTTGAATCTTCAGTAATAATTGCAAAACCCGGTGTTGGTAAACCTACGCCTTCGAGTAATTGTTTGGTCTTTACTTTATCCATGGTAATGGCTGATGCCATCACACCACTGCCGGTATAGGGTTTTGATTTTAATTCCAGCACTGCCTGAATTACCCCATCTTCTCCACCTCGGCCGTGTAACATATTAAATGCAATATCAAACTGACACTGGTCGAGCTGGTACAATATATCTTCTTTTTTAACATCAATAGCAACACAGTCAATATTGCGTTTTTTTAATGCTTTTAAAACTGCACTGCCACCATTCAACGACACTTCACGTTCTGCAGACCAGCCGCCCATTAGCACAACGACTTTGCCGTAGTTGTCCTTATGATTTTTATTTATCTGCTGAATCGTCATCATTCACATTTCCGCTAAATTTAGTTCCAATTACTTTAACTTCAACTATTAAGTCAATATTGTGTTCTTTTTTAATTAATTCATGAACATAATGAATTAATGCTTCAATATCATTCGATGTTGCCGTACCGGTATTAATAAAAAAATTGGCATGCTTTTCGGAGACACAGGCACCGCCAATACAAAACCCTTTTAAACCTAAATCTTCAATTAATTTCGCCGCATATAATCCATCTGGATTACGAAAAACAGAGCCCGCATTTGCCAACTGCGTAGGCTGTGTTGCACTTCGATGTTGTAATATTGTCTTTATCTTAGCCTTTGATCCATCAGTTTCGCCTTTCCCTAATGTGAATGTGCCTGAGACAAACCATTCATCAACACCGAGTTCAAAATTTATACCACTTACATGACGATAATTTATTTTAAAATCGCTTTTGTTTCTAGTTCGTATTTCACCCTGACGCGTCATGGTTTGAACCGAGTTAACAAACTCCCAAATTTCACTGCCTAAGGCACCGGCATTCATAAACAACGCGCCACCAATGGTGCCGGGAATGCCACTTAAAAACTCAGCGCCGATTAAACCTTGGTCAGCACATTTTTTTGCCATCTTAGGACAAGCAACTCCGGCTTCAATTCTCACTACATTATCATTACTAAAACTGATTTCATTTAAAACACCGCTAGTACAGATAATGGTTCCGCGTACGCCATCATCTCTTACTAATAAATTACTGCCTAACCCTATCCAATATAGATTTTCGGAAACTGGTAATGCTTTTAAAAAATGACTTAAATCCATTATTGACTCAGGTTGATAAAACTGGTCAACCGGGCCACCAACACGCCAGGATGTATGACGCGACATAGCTTCATTCGCTTTCAAAATCCCGTTGCATTTCATTGTCATATTTTTATGGGCCTCAAACATTTTATGAATCAGTTAAAGTATTTAATAATTCAGGTAATCGAACTGACATGGCTCCAATATTGCCAGCCCCGGATGTTAATAAAATGTCACCATCCTCTAATATGCCTATTAATGTCTCGGGTAATAATTCAACTTGCTCTACAAAAACAGGATCAACCTGTCCTCTCATTCTGATAGCGCGAGATAGTGCTCGACCATCTGCACCAGATAAGACGTCTTCACCTGCCGAATAAACTTCTAATAACACTAATACGTCAACTTGAGATAACACCATACAAAAATCTTCAAATAAATCTCGAGTCCGGGTATATCGATGTGGTTGAAAAGCCACGACTAACCTTTGTTTTGGCCAACCATTTCGTATTGCCTCAATCGTTGCTGCAACTTCACTTGGATGATGTCCGTAATCGTCAATTAATGTTATTTTTTTACGATCCAAAGTCATTTCTTGAAGTTGAAAACGGCGAGCAATACCTTCAAATTTCTCAAGAGCTGAGGTAATTGCGTGTTTTTCTACACCGACCTGATCTGCAATCACAATTGATGCTAATGCATTCAACACATTATGTTTTCCAGGCATATTTAATGTAATTGTTAACCAATTATCATCGCCATCATGTGCTATTTTAAAAAATGTTTTAATACCTTGTTGCCGAATATCATGCGCACGGTAATCGGGATCACTATTGATTCCATAAGTAATGATGCTGCGACCAATCTCAGGTAAAATTTCTCGTATATTTTCATCATCCAAACATGCAACTACTAAACCATAAAAGGGTAAATGCCTTAAAAATTCGATGAATGTCTCTTTCAATTTTGAAAATTCACCACCATAAGTTTCTAAGTGATCAGCATCAATATTGGTGACAATTGCCATCATCGGTTGCAGGTGTAAAAACGATGCATCACTTTCGTCTGCTTCAGCAACCAAAAATTTTCCCGAACCTAACCTAGCGTTGGTGCCAGCACTAATTAATCTGCCACCAATAACAAATGTAGGATCCAAGCCACCTTCAGCCATAACACTGGCCAATAAACTGGTTGTAGTGGTCTTGCCGTGAGTACCTGAAACTGCAATGCCATAGCGAAAACGCATTAATTCAGCAAGCATTTCAGCACGAGGTACTACAGGTATGTGAGCTGCCTTAGCGGCTAACACTTCCGGGTTATCTGTTTGAACTGCTGTTGAGGTTACGACAACATCGCAGTTCGCAATATTCGTTTCTGAATGGCCAAGGTGAATTGTAGCTCCAAGTTCAGCTAACCGAGTCGTTACACTATTTGCATTAATATCAGAACCCGATACTTTATAACCTAAGTTCAATAACACTTCAGCAATACCGCCCATACCAACACCACCAATACCCACAAAATGAATTTGTCGTACTCGTCCCATTCCAATGTCGTTTTCACTAAACATTCGCAGCCTCCATACAAATTTGAGCTACCCTGGATGTGGCATCGGGTTTTGCAAGCGCATATGCATTATTGGCCATGGTTAATAAATAGCTGCGTCCCTTACTAATAATATCCGACAATAATTGGGTTAAATAACTAACTGACAATTCGGATTGGGGGGCTAATATTGCTGCATTGGCATTAACTAAAAATGCGGCATTATGAGTTTGGTGATCATCCACCGCAAAAGGATAAGGCACCAAAATTGATGCAACACCGGCATTGGATAATTCGGACACTGTCATAGCGCCAGCACGACAGATGACAATATCGGCCCATAAATACGCAAGCTCCATATCAACAATAAACTCATCTACCTTCGCATTTATATTTTTTTCTTTATAAGCATTAATTGTTTCTAAGTGTTTACCCTTACCCGCTTGATGCCATATATCAAGTTCTTGATCATCTGACAATAACGCGATACTTGAAGGTAAGTTATCATTTAAATATTTTGCGCCAAGACTTCCACCCAGAACTAACAGTTTAATATTTCCAGTATGTTGCGTAAACCGTAAATTAGGTTCAGGCAATTTTGAGATCGATTCTCGAATAGGGTTCCCAGTATACACCGCATTCACCTTTGGTTTAAAAGCCCGGGGGAATGCTACCAATACCGATGTGGCAAAATGACTGACAACGCGATTTGTAAAACCAGGAATTGAATTTTGTTCGTGTATTATTAACGGGATTCTTAATAACTTACATGCGACAGCACCAGGCCCAGAAACATAGCCGCCCATACCAAGCACAGAAACAGCTTGATATTTTCGCAGTATTTTGATTGCCTGATAAACCGATGACAATAATTTAAATGGTATTGATAATAGATTTATAATGCTTTTACCACGAACCCCTGAAATTGTAATGTATTCAATATTGAATCCGGCCTTTGGTACAACCTCTGATTCAAAACTATTGTTATTACCAAGCCAAACAATATTAAAACCATTTTCTTGCAACACTTCAGCTACTGCAATAGCAGGATAAACATGCCCACCGGTGCCGCCCGCCATGATAGCGATTGTTTTACTATTGTTAGTTGATGTTGAGTAGTTCATTTATCTATTTCTTTAATTTTTTATTCTTTAAATTTCGATTATTTGTTTCAAAATCAATACGCAGTAATATTGCAATTGCGACACACATAATGACTAAACTACTACCGCCATAACTCATCAATGGTAACGTTAAGCCTTTCGTTGGTAACAATCCCATATTAACACCAATATTAATGTAAGCCTGAAGGCCAATCCACACACCAATGCCATACGCCATATAACCCGCAAATGGTGCATTATTTTGTTCCGCAATTCTTCCTATTCTAAACGCACGTAAAACAATAATGGTGAATAACACAATCACACTAATGGCACCAACAAATCCGAGTTCTTCAGCTAATACTGAATATAAAAAGTCCGTATGAGCCTCAGGTAAGTAAAACAATTTTTGTACACTCGCGCCAAGACCAACGCCAAAAAACTCACCACGACCAATCGCAATTAATGCTTGGGTTAATTGAAAGCCACTATCAAATGGATCTGCCCATGGATTTAGGAAGCCTGTTATCCTTCCCATTCGGTATGGTGAAACATAGACCAGTACAGCTAATGCAACAACAACCGATAATAACAATAATAAATATTGAAATAATTTAACGCCGCCCAACCACATTAAGCACATTGCAGTAGCGAGCATCACAACCGATGTTCCATAATCTGGTTGAAACATTAATAATGTAACTATGACCACTAACACTAACAACGGTCTAAAAAATCCTCCAAGCTCAGTTCTCACGGATTCCTGATGCCTTACTAAATATCCTGATAGATATATAACCATAAATAATTTTACTATTTCAGATACTTGAATATTCACTGGACCAAAAACTAACCAACGAATACTGCCTTTAACTTCTCGGCCAACACCCGGTATAAATAACATCAGTAATAATATTACAGAGATTAATACCAGGACCGGGCCTAGTTTCATCCAAACCGATAGTGGTATTTTATAAACAATTAAACCTGTGATTAGGCCAATACCAGCGTAAACAGATTGACGAATAAAATAATAAAATGGTTGCCCAGTATTTTTATCCGCTATCGATACCGAGGTTGATGCCACCATAATCAAACCAAAGCAAAGAATAATTAGTGCCGTTACTAATAACAGTACATCAAACCTATAATTAGCCGTAGTTTGTTTATTATTTTCTGCTTCATTCAATTGCAACAAATTAAATTTATCTAGTTTACCAATAGCCAAAGTCATAATGTTGTGTCCTCAACTAAAGCCACAAAACTATCACCACGATGTTCAAAACTAGTGAACATATCAAAACTCGCGCATGCTGGAGAAAATAAAATTACGTCTCCAGATTCAGCTAGAGTCTTTGCAGCTTGTACTACTGCTGTTAAATTGGGCTCAATAATGCTGTTGATATTATTATTGAGTACACTTTTTATTAATTCAGCATCTTCACCAAATAATATAACCGTTTTAACATTTGAAGAAATAACATTATTCAAAATAGAAAAATCTTGCCCCTTTGATTGGCCGCCCAAAATTAATATTATTGAAGTATCTTTTAAGCCGCTAATTGCCGCAATGGTTGCACCAATATTGGTTGCTTTTGAATCATTAATCCATTTTACATTATGTTTTGTTTTAATCACTTGGCTACGGTGAGGCAAACCTTTAAACTCTGCTATGCCGTTTTTAATAATATCAGTCTCGATACCCGACAATGTTGAAATCATTAACGCTACCATGGCATTGGCAATGTTATGTTCTCCAACCACATTTAAGTCGGAGCAGTTTAACAATTTAATAATACGACCTGTTTGATTAACACAAATCCATTTCGCGCCATTCGATTCAACTATGCCATATTGGTTTTCGGTAGGTTTATTCAACGTAAACCAATGTAATTTAATGTCACTCTTTGTCGAAATAAAATCAGAGTATTGCTGAATGACCGGATCATCAAAATTCAAAATAACGTCGCCAGTGCCATCCAATAATTTTAATTTAGCTTTACAATAATCATCAAACGTTTCATATCGATCCATATGGTCTTCGGTTAAATTTAAAATAACTGACGTTTTGAAATTAATAGCATTAAGCGTTTCAAGTTGAAAGCTTGATAGTTCAAGAACGTATAAAGCCGATTCTTGTCGTAACAACTCTAAAGCCGGAATACCAATATTACCGCCAATTGAAATTTGATTATCAATAAACGTTCCAATACTAGCCATCATGCTGATAACGGTACTTTTACCGTTAGAACCTGTAATGGCAACCACCGGGGTATTCACTTCACTAAGGAATAATTCAATATCACCAATAACATTTTTACCAGCAGCTCGCGCACTTTTAATAACCGGCTCACTTTCAGATATACCCGGACTTAGAATAATTGTATCAGCCCATATAAAATGTTCTTCGAATAAACCACCTAAAATTATTTCTATATTCTGATTTTTAAACTGTTCAATATTGGGTGGATTTATTCTTGTATCAATAACCCGAAAACTTAAATCCTTTTGCCGTAAATACTCAATAACCGAGACACCCGTCTTTCCCAAACCCACAACTAAAATGTTTGAGTTCTCGAAAAAAGATGACTGACTATTTTTAGGATTCAAGTTATTCATAACCTATCTAAGTTTTAATGTCGCCAAGCCAAATAATACTAATACAATCGTTATTATCCAAAATCGAACAATCACGCGTGGTTCAGGCCAACCCTTTAGTTCAAAATGATGATGCAATGGCGCCATTCGAAAAACCCGCTTGCCCGTTAATTTAAACGATGCCACTTGAACAATAACCGAGACTGTTTCCATCACAAAAACACCACCCATTATCATCAAAACAAATTCTTGGCGTACAATCACCGCAATAATGCCCAATGAAGCACCTAAGGCTAAGGCACCGACATCTCCCATAAAAACTTGAGCAGGGTAAGTGTTAAACCATAGAAACCCCAGTCCAGCACCAACTATAGCGCCACAAAATACCACTAACTCTCCGGCGCCAGCAATATACGGAATAGACAAGTAATCTGAAAAAACAGAATGCCCTGTCAAGTACGCAAAAATACCTAAGCCACCGGCAACCATAACCGTTGGTAAGATTGCCAAACCATCAAGTCCGTCTGTAAAATTAACCGCGTTGCTTGAACCAACTACTACGATGTAAGTAAATAAAATATAAAAAATTCCAATTGATAACGAGAAATCTTTAATAAACGGTAAAATATAATCAGTATCAACCGGTGCCGTCGCGGTAAAATAAAGATATGATGCAGCCCCAAAACCAATTACCGACTGCCAAAAATATTTATGTTTAGCCGATAAGCCTTTAGGATTTTTTTCAATCAATTTTTTATAGTCGTCTACAAAACCAACTAAGCCAAATAATAACATTACGATTATTGCTAACCATGAATAACGATTAGACAAATCAACCCATAGTATTGTACTAACAGCAATTGCAATTAAAATTAAGGTACCACCCATCGTCGGTGTACCAGCCTTATCCAAATGCGTAACTGGGCCATCCTCTCGAATTGTTTGGCCCACTTTCATAATGCTTAATTTTCGAATCATATACGGTCCGATCATCAATGAAATAATTAATGCCGTTAAAGCTCCTAAGATTGCACGTAATGTCAGATAACTGAACACATTAAATCCAGAATGTAACTCTTGTAAATATTCAGCTAAACTCAACAACATTTATTTAGTACCTTCATTTGAAGTCAATTTGTTGACTAGCTTTTCCATGTGCATATAACGTGACCCTTTAATTAACAATGTACTATCACCATCTAATTCTTCTTTAATGTGTGTTGACATAGAATCAAACTCATTAAAATTTATTGCATTTTTTCCAAACTTTTTTGACGACTCGCTGGCAAGTTCACCGATAGTGAACAGTTTGTCGATCCCAGCACTTTTTAGTAACTCGCCTGATTTACCGTGAATCTCAACAGCATTTTTTCCTAACTCTCCCATGTCACCTAGGGCACAAAAATGTTTTCCAGGAAATCCTTTCAAAACGTTAATAGCTGCTTTTAATGAAGTTGGGTTAGCATTATAGGTATCATCGATAATACGACAGCCATACACTCCATTTTTTATTTCTAATCTACCCGCAATTGAGCTAACTTTTTCAAGACCTTTTGTAATTGAATACAGTGGAATGTCGCACGCAATAGCGGCTGCGGTAGCAGCTAGTGCATTTGCTATATTATGCAATCCTAATAAATTCAGTTTTACATCAAACTCACCTAATGGCGTTTGTATATGAATACTATTATTAGGTGATATTTTATCAACAATGGCATAGACATCGGCATTTTCATTATTAACACCAAATGAAATTATGTTTACACCACAATTTTCTTTCCAATAAGAAAAATAAACATCATTAGCATTTAAGATTGCAACACCTGACTTTGACAATCCTGCAAAAATTTCAGACTTGGTTTTTGCGATATTATCAACTGAACCAAAACTACCTATATGAGCTTCAGCAACATTCGTTATAACAGCAATATCGGGAGCAGCCATGTTTGATAAGTATTCAATATCACCAATATGACTTGCACCCATTTCAATTACGGCATGTTTATATTCGCTGGTTAATTGCAATAACGTTAAAGGAACACCTATTTCATTATTTAAATTGCCTATAGTAGACAACACATTACCCTGTTGCGAAAAAATAGAACTCATCATTTCTTTAACCGTCGTTTTTCCATTACTACCCGTAATGGCGATAACAGGATACTTAAATTCTTTTCGCCACTGATTTGCAATATCACCAAGAGCTTGTCGTGAATCATTAACCGTTAAAATGGGGATATCCACCTGTACATTTTTTTCGGTAACAGCAGCTAAAGCACCTTTTGATATTGCACTATTGATAAATTCATGACCATTAAAATTATCTCCAGTGATTGCCACAAATAAGTCACCAGGACTCGTCGTTCTTGAGTCGATACTGACACCCTTTAAACTAAGCGAATTAAACTCATTATCACTAATGTCAGTTTTTATGCTTGAAGCTATCTCAGCAAGTGTCATATCAAAATGTTTGTGATTTCCTATCATTTCATTCCTACAGTATTTAATGTATCTAAAGAAATTTTAACATCATCAAAGTGATATTTAATGTTATCGATTATTTGATAGTTCTCGTGTCCTTTTCCAGCAATTAAAATAATATCTGTTTTACCTGCTTGATTAATAGTGGACTGAATGGCTTCTTTTCTATCCAATAAAATAGTTGTAATTTTTTCATTTACAATCCCTTTGCTAATGTCATTAGCTATCGCAACCGGATCTTCTGTTCGAGGATTATCATTCGTAATAACAACCTGATCTGCTAATGTTGATACTATCTTGCCCATTATTGCGCGTTTGGATTTGTCACGATCACCACCACAGCCAAAAATACACCACAGTTTGCCATTACAATGTTTCCTAAGTGTGTCCAGTACATTACCCAATGCATCTGGCGTATGGGCATAATCAACGACAACCAAGGGTAATTCGCTGCTACCACCAATACATTGCATTCTACCTTTTACAGCTTGAATCTCTGGAATCACATTTGAAATATCCAGTAGTGATAGACCTTGAGCCATTAGTACACCGCAGACTGCCAGTAAATTGCTGATATTAAATTTACCCAGTAACGGTACATTAACTTCAATTGTTTCTTGCTTGGTTTTAAGTTTAACCAAGGTACTATTAATTTTAAATTCTGTTATCTCTGCGACAATGTCTGCTGTGATATTGTCAATACCATAAGTGATCACATTCACATTCTTGGATAGTACCTTAAGAATGTTCTGACTAAAATTATCATCAATATTAATAACTGCGTGTTCTAAAGATTTTACTGTAAATAGATTTAATTTTGCTGCACCATATTGTTCAAATGTTTGATGATAATCTAAATGATCGTGGCTTAAATTAGTAAATACCGCGCAATTAATATCAACACCATCTACTCGGTGTTGCGTTAATGCATGTGACGAAACTTCCATTACAAGTTGTTTTGTTCCATTGCCATACATCTGTGCAATTATTTTTTGATTTTCTATTGTTCCCTGCGTAGTATTATTAGTTTCAATTAATGAATTAATATCACCAAGACCGATAGTGCCGATAAAGCCACACTTGTTCTTCAAATTAATTAGATGCGCCAATATATACGCACAGGATGTCTTACCGTTGGTACCGGTAATACCCGTGATTTGAATTTTTTTAGATGAATCCTGATAAAATGCCACGGCTATTTTACTAATATCTTGGTTAGAAAATGAAATGCTAATTTCAGGTATTGATTTGTTAATCGCGGTAGTTAGCCACTTTATTTCTGTAACATTCTTATCACCTACTAAAGACTGGCGTAAAATGGCTGCGGCTCCATTTTTAATGGCATCATTGATAAAACCATCGCCATGTACATCGTTACCTGCCCTAGCGATAAACAATGCTCCAAACTCAACTTGACGGCTATCATCCGAAATATCCGATATTTCTACATCGGATAGCGCACTAAAATCAAATGAACTGTCCAATAAGTTCAATAACCCAATTATTTTTTGAGAAATTTGACTTGGATTAAATGACGACACCATCATTTTGATTCTCCTAACTTGGCTAGTTTCACACCTTTATTTGGTATTTGGTCAAGAGGTACATTTAAAATTCTTAAGGCACCTGACATCACCCGCGAAAAAACAGGTGCAGCAACTGCACCGCCGTAATATTCTTCACCACCGGGTTCATTTATCACCACAGCCATCACTAGTTTCGGATTACTCACTGGAGCAAGCCCAACAAATGATGCTACGTAATTGTCATCGCTGTATCCGCCTATACTGGCTTTTTTAACCGTTCCAGTTTTACCCGCAACGCGGTAACCGACGACACTTGCGTTAATCCCCGTACCTTCCTTTGAAACCACACTCTCAAGCATTTTCAGTATTTGTTTTACTGTCTTCTGACGAAAAACTTTATCCTTACCAATTAACTCGGACTCTTTTCGTTTTAAAAATGTTACAGGGGGAATTTCTCCCTCATTGGAAAATGCAGTATAAGAGTGAGCAAGTTGTAATGCTGTTACTGACATTCCATATCCAAATGATAAGGTTGCATTATCAATTTTTTTCCACCGAGAATAATGATTGAGTAAACCAGTTGATTCCCCCGGGAAGCCACTCTCACTATTATTGCCAAAGCCAACTTTTGAAAATACACCCCATAAATATTCAGGTTTAGTATCTAATGCAAGTTTTGTTGCGCCAACATTACTCGATTTAGTAATGATGGTTGAGACTTTTATAACACCGTAATTTCGAACATCGCGTACGGTATTTCCCGATACCATAAAATAGCCCGGTGCAGTATTAATTAAGGTATTGGGTGACACTCGACCACTTTCAATTGCAGCAGCGATAGTAAACGCTTTAACGGTAGAACCGGGTTCAAAAACATCGGTTACAGCACGATTACGGTATCGTCCGCTACCAGTCTTATATGCTTTATTCGGGTTATACGATGGTTGGTTAACCATGGCCAATACTTCACCCGTATTAATATCCAAGATCACAACGGAGCCAGACTTTGCTTTGTGTTTAAAAACAGCCCGTTTGAGCTCTCGATACGCTAAATATTGCAAACGACCATCAATACTTAATTCAATATCTTTTCCAGGTTCTGGTGACTTTATTAATTCAATGTCTTTAATAACCTGTCCTAGGCGATCCTTCATTACCCGCTTTTTACCAGGAGTTCCTTTTAACCAATCATCATAGGCTAGTTCGATTCCTTCTTGACCTTGATCATCAATATTGGTGAACCCTAACACGTGCGATGCGACTTCTGACATTGGATAATAACGTCGGTATTCTCGCTGTAATGACAAGCCTGGAATATTAAGAGCGACTACTTTTTTACTCAACTCAGGACTAATTCTTCGTTTGATGTAAACAAATTCTTTGTGAAGACGGCGAGTAACCAATTTTTCTAATTTTTTAGGTTTAATTTTTAATAAACGAGCAAGTTCATTCCAGTTTTTTCGATTTTCGTTAAATAATTTTGGGTTAACCCATACAGAATCAACCGGTGTACTAACGGCTACTGGTTCACCATTTCTATCTTTTATCATTCCACGATGAGCGGTAATGGGTAAAACCCGTAAATGACGTGCATTTGCTTGTTTTTGTAAAAAATCTTTATTTACAAATTGTAAATCAATTATTCGCCAAAGTAAGGCAGCAACAGTTATAGCAATTACGATATAAACTACAGATAGTCGCATTACTGAAGAAATTTGATGTTTACTTTGTGTTTTCATTTGTGTTTATAAATATTACATCCTGATAATCAGGAACACTCATTCCAATTGTTTTTCGAGCTATTCGCTCAATACGTCCATGTGTTGCCCAGGTACTTTGCTCTAATTGCAGCTGTCCCCATTCAACGTTCAATTTATCTCGACTTGCATGTAACTTGTTCAATTCTGAAAAAGTTTTTCGACTATAATGTTTTAAATAAATAACTGATATTGATGAAATAAAAATTATTGATGTTAATAAACCAACAATAATACTCTTTTTCATAATTTCTCAGCTACACGCATTACAGCACTACGCGATCGAATATTTTTTTCTAACTCCTTATCATTAGCTTTAATTACTTTTCCGATAATTTTCACATGTGGATTTAACTGGCTCGTCGTAACCGGTAATCCTTTTGGAAAATCATCACCCTTTGCTTGTTTTTTAAAAAACCGTTTAACTATTCTATCTTCCAATGAATGAAAACTAATAATAACTAATCGACCTTTTGGAGCTAATAATTCCAATATACTGTCTAAAATAATTTCTAAATCGCCAAGCTCATTGTTAATAAAAATTCTTATTGCTTGAAAGCTTCTAGTTGCCGGATCTTTTCCTTTTTCCCATTTAGGGTTTGCCTCAGCAACTATTTTTGATAATTGCAGCGTGGTTGTAATCGCTGTTATTGCGCGTTGAGCCACGATTGCACGAGCGATTCGTTTTGCAAAGCGCTCTTCTCCATAATCTTTTAAAACCTTTGCAATTTCTTTCTCTGATGCAATAGCAATCCACTCAGCGGCACTCATACCTTTGCTGGTGTCCATGCGCATATCAAGTAAGCCATCTGACTTAAAACTAAAGCCGCGTTCAGCATTATCAATTTGTGGTGACGAAACACCTAAATCCAGTAATACACCATCAACTTTTCCGAGCCAATCTAAGTCTGCCACATACTGTTTTAATTCTTTAAATGAGCCGTGCTGAATGTTAACTCGAGCATCATTTTGATAACAATTTTCTGCATGTTTAATCGCATCAGGATCTTTGTCTATCACTAAAAAATGAGCTTGAGGACTTAATCCATCTAAAATAGCAGATGCATGTCCACCCCGACCAAAAGTACCGTCAATGTAATATCCATTTGTTTGAATATTTAATGCGTTCATACTTTCTTCCAATAATACTGAATAGTGTTGATTATTCTCGAGTTTCATTTTTACAGTGATAATGATTCCAATTCTTCGGGTAAATCCAAATCGTCATCATCTGATTCTTTTAACCAGTCATCACGTTTCGCGTTCCACCGATCTTCATCCCAGATTTCAAATTTGTTACCTTGACCTATTAATACAATTCGTTTTTCTAATTCTGCGAATTCACGTAATGGCGGTGGCAATAATAGACGACCGTTATTATCAAGATCACAATCGGTAGCATGGCCAATTAAAAGACGTTGCATACGACGAGCTTGTTTATTAAGGCTGGGTAATCGGACTAATTTACGTTCAATTTCTTCCCATTCGGGCAATGGGTAGAGCAATAAGCAATGGTCGCGATCAACCGTTACGATCAACTTACCATCAGATTTCTCTGACAACTCATCACGGTAACGGCTCGGCATCGCCATCCGACCCTTTGCATCTAAATTGAGTGTATTAACACCACGAAACACTTGAAGTACCCCAATTAATGAGGCTTTAAAAGAATCTATTTGATCCCTTAACCCCCACAATTTCCCACATATGAACACTATAGGTACTCCAACTAGGTAGTGTCAAGCTAAACCCCCCACTAATATGTAAAATAAGCCTTACATCACAATAACTTAGAGGCGATATTTGTCGAAAAATGACTAAAATTCAAAAATTTCAAATTTGATAAAATGATGTAAAACAAGAGTTTAAAAAGGGAAGCTAAAGTAGAATTTCAAGTGTGCTGTATAAAGGATATACAATTTTACTTAAAAAATTATTATGACAAATAATTTTTGCGCATTAAAAATGAGTCGGCCGGTAAGCCGGGTTCTGTCGTGGATAGTCATTCATCTAGGACTTGCGTCACCACAAATCTCAAGCGACCTACCCGGGAACCGCGCGGGTCACGCGTTATCAATTAAGAAATGTTCCCCTATTTGGTCTTGCTCCCAGTGGGGTTTGCCCTGCCATTGATGTTACCACCAATGCGGTGCGCTCTTACCGCACCATTTCAACCTTACCAGTCAGACTGGCGGTATATTTTCTGTGGCACTTTCCGTAGATTCGCATCTCCCAGGCGTTACCTGGCACTTTACCCTATGGAGCCCGGACTTTCCTCCAGGTTTTAACACCTGGCGACTATCTAGCCGACTCATACTGGATTTTAAATCAAAATGATTTAACAGCCAAGTCTCAATTTGCATAATATTCCACCTTAGCCCAATTAATAGTGAGTACTAGCCAATTTCGCTATCCAACTTCTTGATTTTTAATGCTTCAGTGTATAATGCATTCTTGGGTAAGCCCGTGATTTTTGCGGCCAAACTGGCGGCTTTCTTAACCCCAAGTTCTTTGATTAATAATTTCAACGTGTCGATATCCGCGGCACTAATCTCACGTTCTTTTTCAACTTTAAATCCGCTCACTAATAATACAATTTCGCCTTTTTGCTGGTTAGTGTCGTCTTTGACCCACTGGCACAATGACTCCAGTTCATCGGAGTGAATGGTTTCAAAGGTTTTTGTTAATTCTCGTGCAAGACATACTCGCCGAGTTGCTCCAAAGACTTGCAGCATATTGTCGAGACAGGCCACTAAACGATGCGGTGACTCGTAAAATATTGAGGTTGGTTGTAACTCGCGTACACTTTCAAGCACCTCAATCCGGCCCACTTGTTTGGCTGGGAGGAAGCCATAAAACGTGAACTTGTCTGATGGCAAACCAGCAACGGATAATGCTGCAATTAATGCCGATGGACCCGGTATTGGTATGACACGAATACCCGCTAGAACGGCTTGGTGTACTAAAATATAGCCAGGATCACTGATTAATGGCGTTCCAGCATCGGAAATTAAAGCCACGGAGTTACCTTGTTTAATAAAATCAATTAGCTCTTGATGAGTTTCCTTTTCATTATGGTCGTGTAATGCTTTACATTTAGTCGAAATACCATAATGCGATAACAATTTACGGCTGTGCCGGGTGTCTTCCGCTGCAATGAGCTTTACTTTTGATAGAATATCAATTGCTCGATAGGTAATATCCGCTAAATTTCCAATTGGCGTAGCGACAATATAGAGATATTCATTTTCATTTGACAACGTAATGCATCCTTATTAGTACCTATTATTATTTAGAATAATGTCATCTTATTCGAGATTAGTCTCACTATATTATGACTAAACACGTTATCATAATCCCGATTATTATAAAAAATATGATGATATATAAAGAATATAATGAATATAAAACAAACATATAACAAACTAAATAAAACTATTTTACTCCCATTAATTGCAATAGCAATTTTATTGCCTTCATGCAGCAGTACGCCAACAGGCAGCAATGTTGAGCAGGCAATTGTCAAAGCCGAACAGTTATTAAGTGAAAAAGAATACGTTCAGGCTGCAAAAACCTTTAGCTCGATAGCAAAGGAAGTAACATCGCCTCAATATGAAGAACTTATGTTGCGTGCAAGCACGTCACTGGCCAAAGGTGGACAAACGGCCCAAGCAAATCAAATATTAGATTCTTTGGTGATTAGTGAGTCCCATCCTAAACTTCAGTTTTACATGCGGTTAACAAAATCTCAGATAGCCATGCGCGAGCGGCAGGTTAATCTCGTATTGTCATTATTAAATACCCCCCCGAATAATATAAGTGACATTGCGGATCATTATATTGCCGATTTTTACTTACTCCGTGCACGTGCCTATTCAATGAACAGTAATCGTCTCTCCACTGCGACCGAACTCGTGAAAAGAGAGCCCTATTTAAATACTGAAAAAGATATTAAAGCAAATCAACAGGCTATATGGACTTCACTCTCTGCCTTGTCTGAACGAGCATTACAGCAGTTGCGTATATCACCACCACCTGATGTATTGAGTGGTTGGATGCAGCTAGTTGAAATTGCAAAAAAATACCAATTACGACCCACTTTATTAAAAGAAAAAATCCAGCAATGGCGTAGCAGTTATCAAAACCACCCATTAACACCAAGCTTGATTGCTGGGTTATTAGAACGAAAAGTCGAAGATGTTGCGTACCCAAAACACATTGCATTATTGTTACCATTAAATGGCAAATTTTCGAAAGCTGCCGAGGCAATTCGCGATGGTTTTATGGCAGCCTACTACCAAAATAAATCAGCCATCGATTTAAAGATTCGAATATATGACTCGAGTAGCTACACCGATACTATTTTAGAACTGTATCAAACAGCCCAAAATAATGGTGCTGAATTTGTCGTGGGGCCACTAAACAAGAAATCCGTTAAAGTATTTGCAGAGCAAGATAGCTTGCCGTTACCGACCTTGGCCCTCAATTACATTCAACCGACTGAAGTTACACCAAAAAACCTGTACCAATTTGGATTATCGCCGGAAGAGGAAGCGATACAAATTGCTGAACGGACCTGGCTGGATGGTTATGTGTCTGCCGCAGCACTCGTTCCGTCGGGCCCTTGGGGTGAACGTGTGTTTCAAGCGTTTAAAGGACGTTGGGAACAATTAGGGGGTCGGATTACTGAGTATCAAACGTATAATGCCGCAGTTAATGATTATACAATTCCCATTCGTATGCTATTAAATATAGATGAGAGTCGAGAGCGTTACCGCTCGATCAGAAAACTGGTTCGACGACCGATCAAATTTACACCGCGCCGTCGTCAAGATATCGATTTTATATTCCTTGGAGCCTATCCACGACAAGCACGTCAAATTAGACCACAGTTGAAGTTTTTTCACGCCGCTAAAATGCCTATTTATGCTACCTCGCATATATTTACCGGCAATTTGAATCCTGAGATGGATCGCGATATGGATGGAATCATTTTTGGCGATATGCCCTGGGTATTATCTGAAAATAGCACGAACAATAGCATTCGTTCAGATATTGATGAATATATCACGAATTCAGGGAAACAATTACAACGATTGTATGCACTGGGAATTGATGCCTTTAATATTATTGCAGCCATCAACCCTTTAAAGACCTACTCTTATGAACGTTATGATGGCGAAACCGGTAGTTTGAGTATTGACGAAAATAACCGAATAAACCGTCAACTTACCTGGGTTCGATTTAGAAGTGGCCAACCTACCTTATTAGACCAAGACATAAGGTAATGTCGCTAATATCGGCTAATCATACTAAAGAAGTTGGTACTATAACTGAAGATATTGCTTACCAACATTTAAAAAAACAGGGTTTAATACTAATCACTAAAAATTTCACTTCTCGGATTGGCGAAATTGATCTTATAATGAAAGACAATGATGCTATTGTCTTTATAGAAGTTCGATATCGAAAGAATAGCAACTATGGTTCGCCTGAAGAAACGGTTACAGTCAAAAAACAGAAAAAAATTAGAGCCACGGCTTTATATTTTATCGCTAAAAATTCAACTTATAAAAATACCCAACCTCGATTTGATGTGGTTGGTATGACTCCCGCGGCTGATAGCAGTAGTTCAATGTCTATTAATTGGATTAAAAATGCATTCTAGAATACTAAATAGCATAACAAACAAAACTGTTTAAAATTATGAATATTGAAAAAAACATTGCATCTTTATTTGAAGATAGCATTAACACCAAAAAAGATTCTATTACCGTCTTAACGCCAAAAATTGCAATTGCTACAAAAATAATGGCTGATGCGATAAAGAACAAAAATAAAATTATGAGTTGTGGCAATGGTGGCTCTGCAGCAGATGCGCAACACTTTTCTGCCGAATTAATTTGTCGTTTTGAAATGGAACGCCCAGAATTGCCCGCTATCGCGCTAACAACGGATACTTCTGCTATTACAGCCATATCAAATGACTATTCATTTGATAAAATATTTTCAAAACAAGTGCTTGGGCTTGGTTTAAAGAATGATGTGCTACTGGCAATATCCACCAGCGGGCAATCTAAAAATATTATAGAAGCAATAAAAGCAGCACATCAAAAAGAAATGAGCGTAGTTGCATTAACCGGTAAAAATGGCGGAGAAATTGCGAATATATTAAACAATAATGATGTCGAAATTCGAGTTCCGTCAGATATTACTGCCAGAATCCAAGAAGTACACTTATTATCAATACATTGTTTTTGTCATCAAATCGATCATATCTTATTTTCAAAATAAATAATTCCAATGATAAAATCTAGCGCTATTAACGATTTATTACAGCAATGTAAATACAATCTCCGCAATGACCAAATATTAACTGAAGAAAGTGATCGCTGGTCGTATGGCTATGATAATAGTCGCCGCCAAGCATTACCTGATCTGGTGCTCTTACCCGAATCTCATGATGATGTAAAATTAATCGTTACATTATGCAATCAGTTTAAAATTCCATTAATTGCACGTGGTCGCGGTACTGGGACAACAGGTGCCACAGTGCCGATTACCGGTGGTGTGATATTATCAACCGAACGAATGAATACCATCATCGAGGTCAATGCGGACGATCGTTATCTTATTTCCCAACCCGGTGTAACGAATCAAGCTGTTCAAGACAGTGCTGCCGACATCGGATTTTTTTGGCCACCCGATCCAACCAGTTCGGAATACTGCACCATTGGAGGAAATTTAGCCTACAATTCTGCAGGTCCACGGACAGTAAAATACGGAACACCACGCGAAAATGTCTTGGGACTAAGAGCAGTTATTGGTACGGGTGAAGAAATTCGAACCGGCGTATTTACCACCAAAGGTGTTGTTGGATTAGATTTAACTCGTCTTATAATCGGCTCTGAAGGTACATTAGCAATCATCACTGAAGCCACATTAAAGCTAACACCGATTCAATCACCAATACGAACATTTCAGGCATTTTACAAAACAATTGAAGATGCAACATCCGCCATTGTGACCATCATGTCGCAGTCAATAACACCTCGCGTGTTGGAATTTATCGATAAAAATGCCATCAATATGATTCGAGATTATTCTAATGTTGAATTACCGACAGATGCTGGCGCGTTACTAATGATTGAAATTGATGGTCCTATATCAGAACAACCGGATTGCATTAATGCATTTATTGATAGTGCTACCAATGCAGGTTTGCTTAATATTAAAACCGCAAATTCAAAAGCTGAAGCGGATGCACTGTGGGCTTTGCGAAAAGCATTATCGCCGGCATTGCGGAAAATATCGCCCAAGAAGATCAACGAAGATGTAGTTGTTCCTATATCCAATTTGCCTAAATTAATATCAGGACTTGAAAAGCTATCCGAAAAGCATGAAATTCCAATAGTCAATTTTGGACATGCCGGTAATGGCAATATCCATGTGAATTTATTATATGATCCAGAAAATGAACAACAAGCTAAACGTGTTCATCAATGTCTGGATGAGGTATTTAGTTTAGTATTAAACTTAAAAGGTTCACTCTCAGGCGAACACGGTATCGGCTTGGAGAAAAAAGATTATATTGCTCGAGAACTCGATCCAATATCAATACGATTAATGCATCAAATAAAACAACAGTTTGATCCTAATGGAATATTAAATCCAGGAAAAATGTTGCCTGATTTGTGAGTTAAATAATGCTTGTTAAGCTTTAAATTAACTGCACCAAAGTTCAGAACGACTAATATTTTTTACAGACTTCAAATCTTTTTAAGGACTTCTAAACTTCCTACGGAGATTCGTTTTATGTTACTAGTTTTAAACTTGGTTTTGGCGGCGATTTTTTTAGTAAATCGTCAGGCCCATCTGGTCCATCATTTTTTTCTTCATTAAAAACCATTCCTTTGCCATTCTCTTTAGAATAAATGGCCATGCAAGATGCTACCGGAATATAAATATTGGTCGGACTACCACCAAATCGAGCATTAAATGAGATTGCATCATTGTCCATATTCAATTGCTGAACAGCACTATGAGACACATTTAATACAATTTTTCCATTATCCACATAATCGAGTGGTACTTGAACATTTTCATGTTCAGCATTCACCAGTAAATAAGGTGTTAAATTATTATCCGTTAGCCATTCATGAATGGCCCTAACCAGGTACGGTCTACTTGAATTCATATCAAACCAATTTTTAGCGCATTTCTCTTTCAGCATCACTCAAGCTAGATTGAAAAGATTCGCGGGCAAACATCCTATCAGAATACTCTAAAATTGCTTTTGCTTGAGCTGGTAATATAATACCTAATGATGGTAATCGCCACAATAATGGCAGTAATGCACAATCCATCAGTGAGAACTCACTACTCATAAAAAATGACTCTTGTTCAAATAGTGGTGACACTACCGTTAAGCTATCACGTAAATCTTTAATTCGCTCAGCACTTGAATCTTTAATCACACAATACCAATCTCTAAAAATTCGATGCCGCATCAATTTATTCTGACTGCGTTGAACTGGATCAACTTGCATTAGAGGTGGGTGTGGAAAACGCTCATCCAGATATTCCATTACAATTTGATGCTCAAATAAAATTAAGTCTCGATCGACTAATGTTGGCACTTCATTATAAGGATTAATATCTTTTAAATCCTCAGGCGTATCGTTTTTATCAACTTCAATGGCGTTATAGTTAATCCCTTTTTCAGCGAGAACAATGCGAACCATGTGGCTATATGCACATGTAGAGCTAGTATATAACGTTATAACCGAACTGCGATTGTCAACTTGGGCCATAATCACACCTTTAATTCAATCTATGGAAACAAAAAACGATCTAGAGTATAAAAACATCTAGATCGTTTTAAAACTATTCTGAAACTACGACTATAAAATTAATGTACGTCTTTCCAGAACTCTTTTTTCAATGCATATGAAACTATCAATAAAATGAATAAGTAAAATAATACCCATACACCTAATGCTTTACGTTCAGTTTTAGCAGGCTCACCAATATAATCTAAAAAAGCCACTAAATTTTTAACGTCGTTATCATACTCAACTTTAGTTCTTGAACCTTTAGTAAGCTCTTTATAACCAACAATTACTTTTTCTTTTGAACCATCGTGAGCTTCTACTTCTTTAAAAATAGCTTCTTTTGTACCTTCTAATTCCCATAACACATGCGGCATACCAACATCGGTAAACACGGCATTATTGACACCAAATGGACGAGAATCATCTACGTAAAAAGTTCTAAAATAAGTATATAACCAATCAGGGCTTCTTGAACGTGCAATAACGGATAAATCTGGAGGCGTTGTACCAAACCAGTTTTTCGCATCACTCTTGCTCATTGCGACATTCATAGTGTCACCAATTTTATCACTGGCAAACATTAGATTTTTTTCAACAAGCTCAGTACTCATATCTAAATCAACAGCCATGCGATTATAACGCATGTAACCAGCAGAATGACAACTCAAACAATAGTTAATAAAGATTTTAGCACCAGATTGAAGTGATTCTTTATTATTTAAATCAATATCAACTTTATCCAAATGAGCCCCACCACTGGCATTAGCCAATAGTGGAAATAAGCCAAAAACAGCAATAATTAATAATTTTTTCATTATGATGTCACCCTTTCTGGTACTGGCTTGGTTTTATCAATGGTTGTATACCAAGGCATTAATATGAAAAATGCAAAGTATATAACACTGAAACCACGTGCAAAGTTTGTATATAACGTTGTTGCAGGCTGCGTACCTAACCATCCCAACGCCACAAAACTAATAATAAACAATGTTAACGCTAGCTTATAAATTCCACCGCGATATCGAATGGATTTTACCGGACTACGATCCAACCAAGGTAACAAGAACAACACGACAATCGCGCCACCCATACCAACAACACCTAAGAACTTATCTGGAACCGCTCTTAAAATTGCATAGAATGGTGTAAAGTACCATAACGGCACAATATGTTCAGGCGTTTTCAATGGATCAGCTGGGATAAAGTTATCTTTCTCAAGAAACCAACCACCCATCTCAGGTGCAAAAAATACAACGAGAGAGAAGAACATTAAAAATACCACCACACCCACAATATCTTTCACCGTGTAATAAGGATGGAATGGAATGCCATCTAACGGAATACCATTGGCATCTTTAGTCTTCTTAATTTCCACACCATCAGGATTATTAGAACCCACTTCATGAAGTGCAATAATGTGTGCTACCACTAAACCAAGTAATACTATCGGTAACGCAATAACATGGAATGCAAAGAATCGATTTAGTGTCGCATCCGAAATAACAAAATCACCACGAATCCATAATGCTAATGGTTCACCAACCCATGGAATTGCACCAAATAAGGAAATAATAACCTGTGCGCCCCAATACGACATTTGCCCCCAAGGTAATAAATAACCCATGAACGCTTCAGCCATTAACGCAACATAAATGAACATGCCAAAAATCCAAATTAATTCACGTGGTTTTTTGTAGGAGCCATAAATTAGTCCGCGGAACATGTGCAGATACACCACAATAAAGAATGCGGATGCACCCGTAGAATGCATGTAACGAATTAACCAACCCCAATTCACATCGCGCATGATGTACTCAACCGATGCAAAAGCGAGTTGAGCATCAGGTTTATAGTTCATGGTTAAAAAGATACCAGTCACTATTTGAAGCACTAATACTAATAATGCTAATGAACCAAAAAAGTACCAAAAGTTAAAATTCTTTGGAGCATAATATTGCCCCATGTGATCATTCCACATTTTAGTCAGTGGAAAACGATCGTCAACCCATCCAACAAAGGCAGTTAACTTATCCATTACGCGACTCCTTCATCAACACCAATCAAAATAACTGATTCAGACAGATATTTATGAGGTGGTACTTGTAAATTAGTTGGGGCTGGAACACCGTTATAGACACGGCCAGCTAAATCAAATTTTGAACCGTGACATGGACAGAAAAAACCACCGTGCCAACCCTTACCTAATTTATTGGCTTTACCCAAAGGCAAATACGTTGGCGAACACCCTAAGTGAGTGCAAATCCCAACGAGAATAGCATATTCTGATTTTTGTGAGCGATACTTATCAGATGCATATTCTGGCTGTTGCTCTGTTACTTCGGATTTAGGATCTTTTAAGGTGTCATTTGTTGTTAACAAATCCAGATCTTTTAAATTTTGTTCTGTTCTACGCACGATCCAAACTGGTTTGCCTCGCCATTCAATCACAAGACGACCACCTGGTTGAATTCTACTAATATCTGCTTCAACAGGTGCACCAGCAGCTTGTGCTCGCGCACTAGGCATCCATGAGGACACAAATGGAACTGCAACCGCTCCGGCACCAACCGCACCAACGACTGATGTTGCTGCAGTTAAAAAGCGACGTTTACTCTTATCAATGTTATCTGTACTCACGGATCAATCTCCCGATGTCAGATTTGGTAAATCTTACTTAATTACCGAGTGCAATTAAGCAGGTTTCTACCTATATTAGAAAATTGGAATATTATAACAAATACCCCTCAAATTTGGAGCGTATTGTGATGCATGTCACCTTGATCGTCAAGTGATAGTTTGTTTTTTTGTATAAAATCAATATCTTACACAGGATTATTAATATCAATAAAATAATTATTGAGCGAAAAATGTTCACTCAGATGCTGCCCTAAGCTATCAACACCATAACGTTCAGTCGCATGATGGCCTGCAGCAAACAGATGAATATTATTTTCCGTCGCAACGTGAACGGTTTGCTCTGATATTTCCCCTGTTAAAAATGCGTCTACACCAAGATCAAGCGCTAGTGCGATATAACTCTGTGCCGCACCGGAACACCATGCGATGGTATGAATTTCGTTATCATTGACATCAATATGAAGCGGTTCTCTATCAAGTTGCGCCGAAATAATTTTTGCAAACGAACAAGCCGGCATTGGTTTATCTAATTTGCCGTAAAATAATAATCCTGGTTCTTTATTTTGGCTCATGCTGCCTTCAATGCTGATACCCAGTTTTTGTGCCAGTTGAACATTATTACCATATAGCGGATGTGCATCCAGTGGTAGATGATAAGCTAGTAAACTCATTCCTGAATCAAGTAAGCGTTTTATCCGTTGGTATTTCATTCCGGTAATCGTGGCCGACTCCCCTGTCCAAAAATATCCATGGTGAACAATCAATGCATCAGCTTTGAGTTCTACAGCTCGTTCAATTAGCGCCAGGTTTGCTGTTACGCCGGTTACTATTGTATTGACTTTATTTTTGCCTTGTACCTGTAAACCATTTGGGCAATAATCTTTAAAACTGGATATTTCTAACAAATCACTACTATATCGAACTAAATCGTCTAGATGTACCATGAGGTTACTATTCCCATAAACAACGAATGTATTATTCGTTTATAAATTAAAAAAACTATTATGAAGTTTAATACCGTATTTATCTATATTATAAAATCTGTCATTTTAGGTCTCGCGCTTGCATTTGTGTTAATAACGGTACTACCCTCTTTAACTAAAACAACAGTTATTACAGTCGATAACACAAAACAACCAGCGGCAAGGTCCACTGTTGTGCATTCCTATGCCGATGCTGTTGATATAGCAGCCCCAACCGTTGTTAATATCTCAACCCAAACTCTGGTTACAAATCAAAAATACCGTATGAGCAAAGATCCGTTCATGCAGCACCTGTTCGAACAATTGTTTGGTGAGCCTCGTGCTCGATTAGAGAAAAGTTTAGGTTCCGGTGTTATCGTTAGTAAAGATGGCATTATTTTAACAAATTATCACGTAATAAAAAATGCCAATAAAATTGAAGTTGCTCTAAATGATGGACAAGTCGCCCTAGCTACAATTATTGGTGTCGATCCTGATACCGATATAGCAGTATTAAAAGTCCCCCTTAAAAACTTATCCAATATCAAATTTGCAAGCTCAACACAAGGTCGTGTTGGCGACGTGGTATTAGCAATAGGAAACCCCTTTGGTGTTGGCCAAACAGTCACCTCAGGCATTATTAGCGGCACGGGTAGAAATATGATTGGCATCAATACCTTTGAAAATTTTATACAAACCGATGCTGCAATTAACCCGGGCAATTCAGGCGGTGCACTAATTAATCCTGCCGGTGAATTAGTTGGAATTAATACTGCCATAATTTCACGCAGCGGTGGTTCACAAGGTATCGGTCTAGCGATTCCTATAAGCCTTGCCCAAAATGTCATGCAACAAATATTAACCCAAGGTTATGTCACGCGTGGTTGGATTGGCGTCGGTATTCAAGAGTTATCACAGAAACTCATCGTCAGGTTAAATCTGTCAATAACATCTGGCGTTCTAATCAGTGAAGTTTTAATAGCAGGCCCAGCACATACCGCAGGCTTAAGACCGAAAGATATTATTATTAAAATTAATAACACAATTATTTATAATAAAAGAACGGCATTAAATGCGATTAGCAAAGTTACCCCTGGTGAAGCGATGTCACTGACGGTAAACCGAAATAATCAAGAACTGATTATTTCAGTGGTAGCCGATCAAAGGCCACCTTAATATCCAGCTCAATAATTTAAGACACAAAATAGAGGCTAAAAATTAAATAACGATTAAAAATTTAGCCCAATAAATAATATGGCTTAACGCAATTCTCGAATTTTACGCAATAAATCTATTGCGTAATTAACTTCATAGGTCGACATATTACTTTCTAAATCCCGTAAAGTTTTTGTTGCACCAGGATAACCATTTGTCAAAGATAATGCTGTCCATACATAGGCTTGAATATCATCTTTTTCAACTCCATTACCTTGTTGAAACATCATACCCAATCGATATTGATCTTCTGGATTTTGCGTTCCAATGACTTTAGTAAAAAGTGAATGAAGTTTATCGCGCTGACGTTCTCGTCGTATTATATTTAATTGTTGTCCCGACAGAAGTTGTTTTTGTTCTTCGTCATTATTGTGTCCATGTTTTAAATCTTGTATGGTATTTTTATTATGAACACCATCATGTGCTAATACAATTAAATTAGAATTTATAAAAAATAATAAACCTGCAATAAAAAATAGTCGAAACTTACCCATGCTACTCTCCCTGTGAAGTCATGCTTAATAATACTAATAACAGCACTATCATTACAAATAAGTGTAACGCGTTTAATGACTAAAGGAAATGGGATGCATGTTACAGGAACTGTAAAAACGGGATAAATATTAGAAAAAGCAGATTACTGTAACAAACTGTTACTGTTTTTGACTGTTAATAAAGCTAACATGATCAGTCTGTATATATTATATTGTATTTTTGAATCTGTGTATCAAATTATACTAAATCAATTTAGAGGCTCAATTAACACCATTAACCTGCTAGCAAGCAAATGAGCAAAGACAGCCTGGGATATTAAATAATTTTGCATTAGTCTTTATTATCGTAAATTCGATATTCTGCTGATTGTGCATGGGCAGTAAGTCCTTCGCCTCTCGCCAGTATTGAAGCAGTTTTACCTAGTGTCGACGCACCTTCAGGAGAACACATTATCAAACTACTTCTCTTTTGAAAGTCATACACACCCAAAGGTGAACTAAATCGTGCAGTACGCGAAGTTGGTAATACATGGTTTGGTCCAGCACAATAATCACCAAGAACTTCGGCTGTATAACGTCCCATGAATATTGCACCCGCATGTTTAATTTGTTTTGCTACTTTTTCAGGTTGTTCGATCGATAACTCTAAATGCTCCGGTGCAATATAATTCGCAACATCAACAGCATCGGACAAGTTAGGAACCTCAATAAATACTGCACGATTTTCTAATGAAGCAGTAATAATTTCTTTACGTTCCATAGTAGGTAATAATTTATCAATGCTTTCTTTCACTTGATTTAAAAATGCTAGATCTTGTGAGATTAAAATAGACTGTGCATCTTCATCATGTTCGGCTTGAGAAAATAAATCCATTGCAATCCAGTCAGGGTTTGTTTTGCCATCACAAACTACTAAAATTTCTGACGGACCCGCAATCATGTCTATACCAACTGTACCAAAAACCATAGACTTTGCAGTTGCCACATAAATATTTCCTGGGCCTACTATTTTATCCACTCGAGTAATAGTATCCGTGCCATAGGCCAGTGCCGCAATGGCTTGGGCACCACCAAGGGAATATACCGAAGTAACACCCACTAAATAAGCGGCAGCAAAAACCAATTCGTTAACTTCAGCTCGTGGTGTGGGTACAACCATGGTTATTTCATTAACACCCGCAACAACGGCCGGTATAGCATTCATAATAACCGAAGATGGATAAGCTGCTTTACCACCAGGAACATAAATTCCAACCTTATCAATGGCCGTAACCTGCTGTCCGAGTAAGGTACCATCCTGTTCGGTATAGCTCCATGATTCACTTTTCTGATGCTCATGATAAGCATGGACGCGTTCAATTGATTTTTTAAGTGCCTGACGTTGCTCGGATGTTATTGCTTTATAGGCTTGCTCCAAACGCTCTGAGCCAATGGTAAGCTCATCAATACTCGTCACCGAACGGTCATCTAATTGATTAGTCAATTCAACTAAGGCGGCATCACCATCTAGCCGAACTTTTGACATTATACTACGAACGGTATTAATCACTTGCTCATTCGATGCTGACTCCCAATTTAATGAGGCATCAAGCTGCTTCCAAAAATCAGAATCGGTAAATGATATTTTTTGTATTTTTACAGAGGTCATTATTTTAAGTTAACCGCTTCGCTAATTCGATCAATTAATTGAGTAATTACCTGATGCTTCATTTTCATTGAGGCTTTATTCACCACCAAACGTGAGCTAATATCACAAATGTGCTCTAGTGGAACCAAACCATTGGCTTTTAAAGTATTACCGGTATCGACTAAATCGACAATATAATCCGATAAACCCACGATAGGTGCTAATTCCATTGAGCCATACAGTTTAATAATGTCTACCTGTTTACCTAAACTTTCATAATAATGCAGAGCAGATTGCACGTATTTTGTTGCAATTCGCAGCCGACCAGTATGTGGTTGTACATTTTTAGGTCCAGCAACCATTAATTTACATTTTGCAATTTGCAAGTCAAGTGGTTCATATAAACCCTCGCCACCATGTTCTAGTAAGGTATCTTTACCTGCAACACCGATATCAGCAGCACCATATTGGACATAGGTAGGAACATCGGTCGCTCTAATGATCACTAATTTTATATTGTCGACACTGGTATCTAAAATCAATTTCCGCGTTGTTGCCAGATCGTCGAGAGGAACAATTCCGGCATGTTTTAATAACGGCAAAGTATCTTTTAAAATACGACCTTTTGAAACTGCAATTGTAATTATATCGCTCATAATATTCTTTTGTATTGTTAACTTAATCGTACAATATTGTGTATAGCGAAAGTATATTTCGAATATGACAATATCTCAAATGTCTCTTGTATCAGTTTGTTAAAACTAGTCCGGTTTACGGTGAATTTTTGCACCCAATTGTTGCAGTTTTTCTTCAATACACTCGTAACCTCGATCAATGTGATAAATTCGCTCAATTTCTGTATTGCCTTTTGCAACAAGTGCAGCTAACACGAGACTCGCACTGGCCCGTAGATCCGTTGCCATTACAGGGGCCGATGTCAGTTTCTTTACACCGTTACAAATAGCGGTATTTCCTTCTAATTTTATATTAGCACCCATTCTTTGTAATTCTTGAATATGCATAAATCGATTTTCAAAAACGGTTTCAATAATGACAGAAGTCCCTTCAGCTATTGAATTCATTGCGCAAAACTGGGCTTGCATGTCAGTAGGAAATCCTGGATACGGCGCAGTTCGAATATCGACAGCCTTCGGTTTTTTGCCATGCATATCCAATGATATCCAATCATCACCAATCTCAATATCGGCACCCGCTTCGACCAGTTTATTTAAAACTGAATCCAGGGTTGATGGATCAACATCTTTAATTTTAATTCGTCCACCGGTAATTGCTGCCGCAATTAAATAGGTACCCGCTTCAATCCTGTCGGGCATTACGGTGTAACGAGTTTCATGTAGGCGCTCAACGCCTTCGATTGTAATAGTGTCCGTCCCAACTCCCGTTATTTTTGCCCCCATAGAAATCAGACAATTTGCTAAATCAACTACTTCGGGTTCACGTGCGGCATTTTCTAGAATAGTAATACCATCAGCCAATGTTGCCGCCATCATCAAATTTTCTGTGCCGGTGACAGTGACAATGTCCATTACAATTTTAGCGCCCTTGAGTCGTTTTGCAGATGCTTTAATATAACCATTCTCAACTGTTATATTCGCACCCATTTGTTCCAAACCTGAAATGTGGATATTAACGGGCCTAGCACCAATGGCACAACCACCGGGTAGTGACACTTCGGCTTCACCAAATCTGGCCAGCATTGGACCAAGCACTAAAATGGATGCACGCATGGTCTTAACCATTTCATACGGTGCTATTAATTTTTTGATGGTTGAGCCGTGTACTTCAATATTTAATTTTTCATCAATAATTAAATCAACTCCCATTAGTCCTAACAAACCAATGGTCGTAGTGACGTCATGTAAATGCGGCACATTACAAATAGTAACCGCTTCATCTGATAGTAACGCTGAAAAAATAATGGGTAAGGCTGCGTTCTTGGCACCAGAAATTCGAATTTCACCGTCTAAACGTTGCCCACCTGAAATAATAAGTTTGTCCATATTTACTTTACTGTTATTTTGATATAATAAAAATATATCTAAGAATTATATAAGAATTGCACCTAAGGTGTATAAAAGCACATCCAAGTATTATTTGGATATACAGCCTATCGCTAATTTAAAAGCCATCTGCAACGCGAGTATTTATATTTAACAAAATACAATTACTGTACTTGTAATTTTTGGGCTTTTTGCCACTCTGCAGGTGTGTAGGTTTTTATTGTTAATGCATGAATAGCACCAGAAGTAATATGTTCATTTACAACTGCGTAAATAAGTTGTTGTTTAGCAACCATTGATTTATCCGCAAAAAGTTCACCAATTGCGGTAACTTCAAAATGACCATTTTCGCCAGTCACGGTAATCTCACAATCCGACAATTTGGCGACGATTAATTCTTTTATTAACTCGGGTTCCATATGCACACTCTTTTACAGGTTTAATTTAAAATATGGGCGACATTCTACCTGTTTTATCACTGAATTCACACTTAAACTAGAATCGGGCAGTTGATCACAATTAACGGCTTATTGAATTGGCAAAATCTCAGTTAAACCACAGATTTCAGCTATTGCCCGCATTTTTTCAGGCATATTAATGAACTGAATTTCAAATTGTGAGGTATTTGCTTGGCGCTGCCACTCTAATAATAGTGCAATGCCAACACTGCTACTATGAGTGACCGCACTTAGATTTATCACCACCGATTCATTCTCAGAAGGGTTAAATGACTCAGTTTGACGCAATAAATTAGGTACAGACTCGGCATCGAGTCGCCCTATTAATTCATAATGATTATTACTGTTTTTTTGTAATTTAGTTTTTGACACAGTTTTCTCGATTTATTTTTTTTCATCACCTGACATAAATTTTTCAGCAAATTGCCCAATTAATTTCTCTAACACTAAAGAACCTTGGGTTTGTTTGATGACCGAACCATCAACTAATATGGTAGCAACGCACGTGCTTGAATCAGACGTTACGACGTTACCATCATCATCAATGCTAATATCATCACAATCTGCTGTGCCACTTCCTGGAACGAGACCGACGTATTTTTCACCGAGTAAACCGGCCGTATAAATATTTGCAGCAGTTCCTGAGTCGGGTAAGGTATTGTACTTTTTATCGATTTGCATACTGACGACCGCTTCAAAAGTAGTATTATCAAACGAGATATCACTTACTCGTCCAATACGCACGCCGGCCATTGTTACCGGGGAGCGGACTTTTAAGCCACTAATGTCCTCGAACTGCGCTTTAATGACATAGCCGCCATCATTAGTGAATGCGCTAATACTACTCACTTTCATTGCTAACATTAATATCGAGGCAAATCCTAAAACCATAAAAATGCCTACCCAAATTTCTATTCCACGTGATGTCATTATCCGTCTATCCTCCGAACATAAGTGCGGTTAAAATAAAATCTAAACCCAAAATTGCTAAAGAAGAGTTAACTACTGTGCGTGTCGTCGAGCGACTAATTCCTTCTGAAGTTGGTACGGTATCATAACCTTCAAAAACAGCTATCCAAGTTACAACAAATCCAAAAACAATGCTTTTAACAACACCATTCAATATATCATCAACTATATCTACTTTAGCCTGCATTTGAGACCAATAAGCGCCATCATCAACACCTAACAACCCGACCCCAACAAAATATCCACCGAGTATACCCATTGCACTAAACATCGCGGCCAGTAATGGCAATGAGATAAAGCCTGCTAGAAAGCGCGGTGATAAAATTCTTCGAATGGGATCGACCGCCATCATTTCCATTGCGGATAACTGTTCAGTCGCTTTCATTAATCCAATTTCAGCCGTTAATGCCGAACCAGCTCGTCCTGCAAATAATAGTCCTGCAACTACCGGCCCTAGTTCTCGAACAAGTGATAATGCCACCATAACACCAAGTGCTTCTTCAGCACCAAAGTCCGATAAAGTATAGTAACCTTGATAACTCAAGACCATACCCACAAAAAAACCGGCAACAATTATAATAACCAGAGACAAAACGCCAACTGAAAATAACTGTTTAATGACTAAAAATATATTTTTAAATAGGCTCGGTATTCCCATGAGTATATAAAACAATAAAATATTTGCACGACCTAAACGTGCAAACATACCTAAACCCCGATGACCTGTTTGTTGTAACCAATTAATCATTTACGATGTCCTTGCAATAATTCTTGCTCATAATCCTGAGCAGGAAAATGAAACGGTACAGGACCGTCTGATTTTCCTTTTAAAAATTGTTGTGCCCACTCTGAATCTGACTTATCTAAAGTCTCCGGTGTGCCATGGGCGACAACCTTACCTTCTGACAATAAATAAATATAATCTGCTATATGTTTTGTTTCTTCGATATCGTGCGATACAATAACGCTGGTTAAACTCAGCGCATGATTTAAATCATGAATCAACCGAACAACAACGCCCATTGAAATAGGATCTTGGCCGGTAAACGGTTCGTCATACATGATGATATTGGGATCCAATGCTATTGCTCGTGCTAAAGCGACTCGTCGAGCCATACCACCAGACAATTCGCTTGGCATTAAATCGCGTGCGCCACGTAAACCGACGGCTTGCAATTTCATTAGTACTAAGTCTTGAATCATACGTTCTGGTAACTTGGTATGTTCACGTAATGGAAATGCTACATTTTCAAAAACTGAAATATCCGTTAACAATGCACCATTTTGAAATAACATCCCTAATTTTTGTCTTAATTTGTATAGTTTTGCACGACTAATCTTATCCACTATTTCACCTTCAACCGTGACCGAACCAGCGTCAGGCTTTAACTGTCCCCCAATTAAACGCAGCAAGGTTGTTTTGCCTGTGCCGCTGGGCCCCATTATTGCGGTGACTTTTCCTTTTTGAATATCCAGGTTGACACCATCAAATATCATTCGATCGCCACGCCGGAACTTCAGATCGCGAACTGAAATAAGGACATTATTATTTGTTTGATTGTCTGAATCTGACATTTATCACCATAAAATTATTTATAAAAGATCGCTTATAACCAGGGCGGTATTCATTAGCTCATGATTTGGTGTTGTTGACCGAAAAATTAACACATTCGTGGAACCTTCGCACTCCCCAACTAAACTATTTTCTACAATTTTGCGTATTTCTTTCGGATTGCTAGTGGCTCGGTCAAAAAAACTAATATGAAGTTTTGAATTAACTTCAATTCGCGCATCGGTCACGTTATCGTTATAACGACAAAGTCCGCTATTCGTTTGTTTCAAAATAGCAAAAAATGCTCTCAATGATTGGGGCATCGGTGATTCAGAAGCATTAAGCCCTTGTAAATCGATATTAATTTCTACCTTGGATTGAATTAATTGTATTAATTCTAGAATAAAATCCAACTTTTCACTCGAAAAATTATTAATATCTTTATATTGAAAGTTTAATATCAGTCCCAAAGTCCGTGATTCAAACATTGCTATTGTAGTTAAAAACGCGAGCAGATCTTTTTGTATGTCATCATTTGCTCGAGTACTGATATTATCCAATGGGTATTCAAATAACACTCGACAGCTATTATCACTCTCTTCTATGCCCTGCTCTACTAATGCAAGATTATCCTGAGCCAAAGTCCACGGTATCATAATAACGCTATAAGCATTAGCGTAATATGCAAATTGCCAATCCATGGGTAAATCTTCTGGATAAAATGAATTATTCCAAGATTGGTACTGCCAACCATAAGAGCCTATTTGAAGTTTATATTCGTTAGTCATAAATAGCGTGAAATTCTAATCAAATTGTTCCTAAACATACGTATCCTACACATCGTATAATATATTAGTTAACTGAATCCCTGCTGAATAGAACAAAAGATGACTAAACCGGTATTTGTCCTTTAATAACGATTTTGTTTTAATTATGCTATATCAAGGATATAATACATATAGTATCAAACGTTGGTGAATATATGGGCGATATTGTTCAATTTAAGAAGATCTCATTAAAACAAAAACACAAAGGTAAGACTTTGTGTAACAGTGGTTTTCACAAATGGCAAGTTATCAAAAGTAGTCCTTTTCAAGTGAAACTGGGCAAACTGATAACCAAATACAATTGCCTGCGCTGCGGCGCAACTAAAACAGAACGGCGATAAAATTCGTCTTGGACATTGTCGACTATGTTAAAAATTAAATTTTTGGCCTTATTAATACTCTTTTATTTTTTATCTGCGTGCACCACCATTGAGGGACCATTAGACGATAGTGATCCTTATGAATCTTATAATAGAGGCATGAACGATTTTAACGTTGGCGTCGATAATTACGTGCTCAAACCAGTAGCGCAAACTTATCAAGATTTTGTTCCATTCCCGGTCAAATCCGGAATCAATAATTTTTTTAGCAACTTGGGAGAAATAACCGTTATTGCCAATGATCTTCTGCAATTTAAATTCGTCAAAATGGCTGAAGATTTTTCTCGTTTTGTATTTAATTCAACTTTCGGCATCTTAGGCATATTTGATGTAGCAACATCAATGGGTCTAGAAAAACGCAACGAAGATTTTGGTCAAACATTAGCAACCTGGGGTTATATGGATAGCGCGTATTTCATTTTACCGGTCATTGGCCTCGCAGGCGGCACCGTGCGCGATACCGTTGGTATCACAGTAGATAGTTTGTATTTAAATCCTTTAATCGAAGTTAAAGATGACACTGTTTATTGGGGTGCAATCATAATAAAAAATATCGACTTACGAGCTAATTTACTCAATGCTTCAAAAGTTCTTGAGCAAGCCGCACTTGATCCTTACATATTTAAACGAGAAGCTTATCTGTCAAAGCGACGCTCCTTAATCTATGACGGTAACCCCCCAATTGTAAAATTTGAGCTACCCAACGATGACCTTGATTTAGAACTTGAATTAGAACTTGAGCTAGAATTACAAAAATAACCGATGGAATAATGCTACTATAGCGTACTAACCTTTATTACACTGACGATAGCCAGTCATTCAAACACACACTCTACAAAGACAAATAAATTCCTATGGACTACACATTATATTATGCAATAGCAGCAATTATTTTTGGATTAATTTTTTTAGTCTGGGGAGCCGATCGATTTGTTGATGGTGCTTCGGGTATTGCTGCAAACATGGGAATATCACCTCTATTAATCGGCTTGACGATAGTAGGCTTTGGTACATCTGCTCCAGAGATATTAGTGTCATTGGTTTCTGCATGGCAAGGAAATCCGGGAATTGCAGTTGGAAATGCCATTGGTTCTAATATTACCAATATTGCTTTGGTTTTGGGCGTTACAGCAATAATTGCCCCAATAACGATCAACTCCAGTATTTTGCGGCGTGAATATCCGGTGATGATATTTATTATGCTACTAGGCTTAGTGCTATTACTTGATGGTTACCTCGGAGCAATTGACGGCATCATTTTACTTGTTGGATTAACTGTATTGCTAATTTGGATTGTACGAGTAGGCACCAAAAATTATCAACATGAGCCATTACAAGATGAATTTGAACACCAAAAATATAAACTATCGACCGCTAAATCAATCATGTGGCTGTTAGTAGGATTAGTACTTTTAATTGCAAGTTCCAAATCACTCGTATGGGGTTCAGTCTACATTGCTCAGTTAATGGGCATGAGTGACTTATTAATTGGTTTAACTATAATTGCAATAGGAACAAGTTTACCTGAACTTGCTACCTCTATTACCAGTGCTCTAAAAAATGAACACGAAATTGCAGTCGGTAATGTGATTGGCTCAAATATGTTTAATATTCTAGCCGTATTGGGTATCCCTGGATTAATGTCAGCACATACTATAGATCCATACGTGCTACAGCGTGACTATCCCATGATGTTGTTGCTTGGATTTGTACTGGGTTTATTAATGTGGTTTGGCTATAGTTCTAAAACTAAATCCATTCAAACTGGTAATCAGAGCATAACTCGAATTGAAGGCTCACTATTGTTAACCGGTTATATTTGTTACATGATTATTCTGTATATTTACTCTAGCTAACGTATGATGAAACCAAACAGCCACTACCTATTTAAGTGAAAATTAAAACCGTGACAACACAAAATTACACAGCATTAGCAAAAGCGGTCATTCAAACCGAACTGGATGAAATCCAACAACTGTTATATCGCTTAGATGATAGTTTTACGCAAGCCTGTCAATTATTGTTTGCGTGTACAGGTCGAATTGTTGTTATTGGCATGGGCAAATCGGGTCACATAGGTTCAAAAATTGCGGCAACGCTTGCGAGTACTGGCAGCCCTGCATTTTTTGTTCATCCAGGCGAAGCCAGTCATGGTGATCTGGGCATGATTACCAAAAATGATGTGGTACTAGCGATCTCGAACTCGGGTGAAACTGATGAAATTATCACCATTGTGCCATTAATCAAAAGGCTTGGTGTGCCGTTAATATCATTAACCGGCAATCAAAACTCGCATATTGCAACACAGGCAAATGTGAACTTGGATGTTAGTGTCAGTAAAGAAGCTTGCCCTCTCGGTCTTGCGCCAACTTCCAGTACGACCGTCGCATTAGTCATGGGGGATGCATTAGCGATAGCATTATTAGACAGTCGTGGTTTTACTGCCGATGATTTTGCACTATCTCATCCTGGTGGTCGCTTAGGTAAACGCTTATTACTTCACGTTAAAGATATTATGCATACCGGTAGTAATATACCAATCGTTAAAAATAATATGTTATTAAGTGAAGCTTTGATGGTGATGACTGAAAAAAAACTGGGCATGACAACCGTTGTCGATGACCACAATGTGCTTATCGGTATCTTTACTGACGGTGATTTAAGACGTGTTTTTGAAGGCAATGACATTAACTTAACGCGTTCAACCATTAATGACGTTATGGTTAAAAATTGTAAAGTGATTAACCAAGATCAATTGGCTGCTGAAGCTTTACAAATCATGGATTCGAAGAGTATTAATGCATTACCGGTAGTCAATGACAAGCACGAAGTTATTGGTGCATTAAATATGCATGATTTATTACGTGCTGGCGTAGTATAAGCTACTGTAAAAATTAATAATTGGATATCAATATGAATGACATGAAGCTAGTGACACAGCAAGCCGCAAAAATAAAATTAGTAATATTTGATGTCGACGGCGTATTAACTGATGGTGGTTTGTTTATTGGCGATGACGGACAAGAATATAAAGCCTTTAATTCTCGAGATGGTCTGGGCATGGCAATGTTACAAAATTCTGGCGTTGAAATTGGCATAATCACAGCACGGAGCTCAAATTTGGTTAAACACCGAATGGAAAGTTTAGCCATTAAGTACGTTTATCAAGGGCGTAAAGAAAAATTACCCGCCTATAAAGAATTATTACTCGAGTCAGGTTATCAATCAGAGCAAGTTGCTTATGTCGGTGATGACCTGGTTGATTTACCCGTATTACTCAATGTAGGACTGGCTATTTCAGTTGCTGATGCCCACCCTTTTGTAACAAAACACGTTCATTGGCAAACCAGTAATAATGGCGGTCGCGGCGCAGCAAGAGATGTGTGTGAAATGATTATGCAAGCTCAAGGAACATTAGAACAACAATTTGCACGATTTTTATAAAATATCAGTATGAATAAATCTCAGTTCTTTTTATTTTTAATTTTTGTAATTTCAACGGCATTATTTAGCAGTTGGTTACTCAGATCAATTGAACAAAAAGATGATATCGTCAGTGAAGATACATTGTTAAATCGTGATTATTATTTAGATGAGTTTTCAACAATTATAATGGATGAAACCGGCTCACCCTATTACAAACTAAGCTCACCACACCTTGATCATTATCCTGTTAATCAAATCACTAAAATAACGAAACCTGAACTTCTCATCTTTAATTCAAAAGACTATCCATGGAAGTTAAAAGCAAATATGGCTCGGATCTCAAATAAAGGCAACCTTATCTATTTTAGTGGAGGCGTAAAATTAGATAAATCATCAGCGAATTTAGACGAAAATATTGTTATCATTGCAGATGAGTTATCCGTATTCATTAAAGAACAATTTGCCGAGTCTAAAACTAACGTTACCGTGATTCAAGGCTCTAATCGAATCCAGGCAACCGGAATGGAATTGAATTTAAAAAATCGAACCCTAAAATTATCATCAAATGTTAATGGTAAGTACACAATACAACGTAAATAATGAAATATATAATCCGCTCTAAAAAGAAATTAACAATAATTCTGCAAGTAATGCTTCTCAGTTACACCGTTAACTGTCTGGCACTCGAAATTGATCGTGAAAAACCGGTTCACATAAGTGCCGATAAGGTCACAATTGATGAAAAAAGTGGCCTCAGTAGCTATATGGGCAATGTTAAAATTGAACAAGGCAGTATGTTACTGACAGGCGAAAAAGTAACCGTTTATCAACCCGATGGAAAATTGGATAAAATCATTGTTGATGGTACTCCAGCCAGATTTAAGCAATTATCGGATAAAAATAATCAAGAAATATCGGCCTCAGCAATTAAGCTTATTTATCATACAATTAGTGAAAAGTTGATACTGACAGGTGAGGCTAGTTTGAGACAAGGGCAAAATAGTTTTTCTGGTCATGTCATCGAGTATGATACGCGCAATAGTACCGTGACCGCGAATACCGACAATGATAAAAAACAACGTGTGAATGCCGTTATTACACCCAAATCGATAGAAAAGAAATAAATATGAGCATTTTATTGGCCGAAAAATTAGCCAAGTCTTATAAAGGTCGTGAAGTCGTTAAAAACGTCTCGTTACGAATAGAAAGTGGAGAGGTGGTTGGTCTTCTGGGCCCCAATGGCGCAGGTAAAACGACCACATTTTATATGGTAGTTGGTCTCGTCAAGCCCAATGCAGGCAGTCTAACGCTTGATGGTCGTGATATTGCTCAACTTCCAATGCACATGAGAGCACAACTCGGAATTGGTTATTTACCACAAGAGGCCTCGGTATTTAGAAAGTTGTCCGTTGCTGACAATATTTTAGCCATTCTTCAAACTCGAAAAGAGTTAAATAATTCTCAACGAATTCAAAAAATGGAAGATTTGCTCGATGAATTACACATTAGCCATATTAGAAATAATTTAGGCATGAGCCTGTCAGGAGGCGAACGACGTCGAGCAGAAATTGCTCGAGCTTTAGCTTCTGAACCCCGATTTATCTTATTAGATGAACCATTTGCAGGTGTAGACCCTATTTCCGTACTGGATATCCAAGGAATAATAAAACATCTGAAAGATCGTGATATTGGTGTTTTAATAACCGATCATAATGTAAGAGAAACCTTAAAAATTTGTGAGCGAGGCTATATAATGAATGCCGGTGAAGTCATTTCACAAGGAAATCCAGAATTTTTACTAAAAGATGAACAAGTAAGAAAAGTCTATTTAGGAGAACATTTTAGCTTATGAGCCATGAAGTTGATCGATATATAAGCTAAAATAGAAATAACCGAAATAAAAATGTAGCTCGGTATTTACGCCAAAAAAAATATGAAACAAACTTTACAATTACGGCTCGGACAACACTTAACAATGACACCACAATTGCAGCAGGCGATTCGCCTATTGCAATTATCGTCCCTTGAACTTCAATCTGAAATTCAGGAAATTCTTGATTCAAATGTAATGCTTGAATCTCAGGACGAAAATGAGTCTAATACAATTCAGGATTCTGATAAAGAAACCGCTGTCATCGATAAACCCGACTCGGGCCTCGACTTACAAAATACTACTATCCCTGACGATTTACCCACCGATAGTAATTGGGAAGACACCTTTGATAGTCTACCAATAGCCGCAGCACAGCCTAATGCGGATTTTAGTAATCAAAATTATGAGTATGGGAATGATCGTAGTGAGAGTTTGCAAGAGTCTCTTAACTGGCAGTTAAATTTAACCTCGTTTAGTGACACCGATAGCATTATTGCAACTCATATCCTTGATGCTATTAATGATGATGGTTATCTATCAGTTCCAACACAGGACATATTAGAGCACGTTAATAAGGAACGAGGAGCTGAACCTGAAGCAGTCGAACTTGATGAAGTCGAGGCGGTATTACACCGCATTCAAACGTTTGATCCACCCGGCGTTGGTGCTCGAGACTTACGGGAAAATTTATCCATACAACTCGCTTTACTCAGTTCTGATGAAATCGACGTTAAACGTGCAAAAATCTTAATTGCCGATCATTTTGAATTATTAGCAAACCGAGAATACCAACAACTCATGCGCCGAATGAAGCTTTCAGAGCAACAACTCTCTAGTGTGCTCGATATTATAACCTCGTTAAACCCGCGTCCCGGTAGTCAAATTACGGATCAAAAACCCGAATACGTGATACCCGATGTTTCCGTCAAAAAAATAAATGGCAGCTGGAAAGTTAAACTAAACAAGGATAATACCCCCAATTTACAAATAAACTCGCAATATGCGGCATTAATTAAAAGTGTCAAAAGTAGCGCAGATAGCTCAACACTAAAAGATCACCTACAAGAAGCTAAGTGGTTCATTAAAAGCTTATCAAGTCGCAATGAAACATTACTCAAAGTGGCCGGCTCTATTGTCAAGCATCAACGAGCATTTCTTGATTATGGCGACGAAGCAATGAAAGCATTAGTCCTGCATGATATCGCTGAAGAAGTAGAAATGCATGAATCGACTATATCCAGAGTGACAACTAAAAAATACATGCACACTCCAAGAGGCATATTTGAACTCAAATACTTCTTTTCAAGTCATGTATCCACGACTAACGGCGGTGAATGTTCTGCCACTGCTATTCGAGCACTCATAAAAAAGCTGGTTATTAGTGAAAATAGAAAAAAACCACTTAGCGATAATAAGCTAGCTGAGATACTATCGGATCAAGGAATTAAAATTGCTAGACGTACTATAGCAAAGTATCGTGAAGCACTTGCGATACCACCATCAAATGAAAGAAAAAGACTGCAATAAATAATTTCGACCATCACATAAAAAAGAGGTGAGAATATGCAATTAAATATAACCGGGCACCATATCGAAGTAACTAATTCTTTACATGATTATATTAAAACTAAATTTGAGCGGCTGGAACGCCACTTTGATAAAGTAACTAATGTTAATGTTATATTAAATGTTGAAAAATTAGATCAAAAAGCCGAAGCCACCTTAAACTTAAAAGGTAATAAAATTTTTGCGGAAGCTATCAATGAAGATATGTACGCATCAATCGATGCCTTAATCGATAAATTAGATCGTCAAATATGCAAACATAAAGAAAAAATCACTGATCACCACCGTAGTGAAGGTGGCATTAAAAAACAAGAACAAATAGAGGATCAAATATAAAACAATGGAACTGACCGATTTAATTTCTCCTGAACGTATTGCGTGTAATGTTGAGGCTACTAGCAAAAAACGAGCATTAGAAACATTAAGTGATCTAATTAGCTCTGCTGATAGCAAATGTTCTTCAATAGAAGTCTTCTCGAGTCTTCTAGCACGCGAACGTTTAGGAGGAACAGGAGTAGGACATGGCGTCGCAATTCCCCATGGACGATTAAAAAGCAGTGCAGACAAAACCATAGGAGCGTTAATTAAACTAAAATACGGTGTTGATTTTGACACTTTAGATAATAAACCGGTCGATTTATTATTTGCGCTTTTAGTCCCTGAAAATTCGACTGATGAACACTTGCAAGTACTTGCTGTACTGGCTTCATTATTTGAACAAGAAGATTTTAGGGAAAAATTACGTGAAGCCGATTCACCAGAAAAGGTTTATCAACTTCTTAAAGAATGGCAATAAGAGTATAATACCGCTATGAGTAAAAAATTTACTGCACAGCGGCTTTATACTGACTTTAAAACACGTTTAACACTAACGTGGATTACAAAAGAAGATCAAGATAAACGTTCAGAATGCATTGTTGCACCTGAAAATCAGCAGCGCAGTTTAATTGGACATCTAAACTTAATTCGTCCCAATTACATCCAGGTAATTGGCGAATCTGAACTACAATATCTAAAATCACTCGGTAAGAACTCACGGCAAGATGCCTTAGAAACTTTGTTTGTCCATACTCCCGTTATTGTCATTTTAGCCGATTCTATAACAGAAATTCCCGAACTCATCATTAACTCTAGAATATCCGGAACACCTATATTAAAAAGTACTGAAACGAGTATTAGTGTTATTGATAATATTCAATATGACTATTCTGGTATTTTTTCAGGGCACACTAACATGCACGGTGTTTTCATGGAAGTTATGGGTATCGGAGTGTTATTAACGGGTGAAAGTAATATCGGCAAAAGTGAATTGGCATTAGCGTTAATTTCACGTGGACATCGACTTATCGCAGATGATTCACCTGAATTTATTCGTGATGCCCCAGATGTCATCACTGGCACCTGTCCTAGCATCTTAAAAGATTTCCTTGAAGTTCGAGGTCTCGGTTTATTAAATATTAGAGCCATGTATGGCGATAACTCCATTGTACCCAACAAAAGGTTAAGGTTAATAATACACCTTGCCGAGTTAACTATCTCAGAAAGCCAAGAAATTGATCGACTTGGCAGCAAGTATCATAGTATAACTATATTAAATGTCGATATTCCTAAAACCGTTATTCCGGTTGCTCCTGGTCGACATCTAGCAGTCATCGTTGAAGCAGCAGTTCGTAACCAAGTGTTAATAATGAATGGTTATGACGCATCAAGTGACTTTATTCAAAGACAACAAAACATTATTTTAAATAATAATTAAATTGGTAGTAAGGATTACACATGCGTTTAGTTATTGTCAGTGGTTTATCTGGCTCGGGTAAAAGTAATGCACTTCATGTATTGGAAGATCATGATTTTTATTGCATTGATAACTTACCCATCAACTTGTTACAAGCCTTTGCCGAAGACATTTTAAATTCTACCAATCGAGGTCATGAAAACTTTGCAGTAGGGATTGATGCCAGAAACCTAACAAACATAGTCGATAACTTTGAAGAGAGACTGCAACATTTAAACTCTGAAGATTTACAATGTGAAATCATCTACCTTAAAGCATCAGATGAGGTAATCATAAAACGTTTTAGCGAAACCAGACGCAGACACCCTCTAACTGATAATCATACATCACTTAATGAGGCCATCAAAAAAGAACAGGATTTATTGGAACCCATTTCTCGATGTGCTCAAATTACATTTGATACCTCCTATACCAATATTCATGAATTACGAGATATCATCATCCAAAGAATATGCAGCAATGATATAAACAAGTTAACAATACAATTTTTATCGTTTGGATTTAAGCACGGAATTCCATTAAATGCGGATTATGTTTTTGATGTCCGCTGTCTACCAAATCCTCATTGGGAACCCGAATTACGCGCCAATACCGGTAAAGATGAGATAGTTCAAAAATATTTAGAACGCCATTCATCCGTTAACAAAATGAGCAAGGATATCATCAACTTCATTACTGATTGGATACCCTGCTTTGAATCTGATAACAAAAGCTATATGACTATAGCCATTGGCTGTACTGGCGGTCAACATCGATCAGTTTATTTCGCTGAAAAATTATCGAAACATTTCTCGGATACTCGCGAGAATATCCAAACACGCCATCGTGAACTATTATGAGTGTAGGATTACTGTTAATCACCCATAAAAATGTGGGAAAAACTTTATTGGATGCTGCATCTTCAGTATTGGGTCACTGCCCTTTTAGGGCTATCACCATCTCAATCGAAAATGACTGTGATCCTGACCTTAAAGAGGAAATTATCAAAAAACACATAAAAAAACTGGAAAGTGAAAGTGGCATACTAATTCTCACTGATATGTACGGTTCAACCCCGAGCAATATGGCTTGTCGGCATACAACAAAAAATATTAAAGCAATTTCAGGGTTAAATTTACCAATGTTAGTTCGAATTTTAAACTATCCAAGCCTGGATTTAAATCAACTTATCGCTAAAGCCACATCGGGTGGAATAGACGGTGTAATGAGCTGCAGAACCGAAGATTGATATGATAAATAGAAACGTTACTATAATAAACAAATTAGGACTACATGCTAGAGCCGCCGCTAAATTTGTGACTATTGCATCTAAATATGAATCAACAATTGAAGTTGAGTGTAAAAAAAATAAAGTCAATGGTAAAAGTATTATGGGGGTTATGATGCTCGCTGCATCAAAAGGAATAGAAATTGAGCTGCAAATATCAGGGGATGACGAAGATCAAGCTGTAGAGGCATTAACTACATTAATTAATAATCGTTTTGATGAAAAAGAATAGCGCTAGTAATACTATAAATTTAATATTGACAATGCTCAGGATAAAATAATATAAAAACATAATCATACTTTATTTTGTGACTATAGGTTAATTGAATAATGACGTTAATTCTAAATGGTACAGGTGTTTCAAGTGGCATAGCTATCGGTGAAGTCTTAGTATTTCAAAATGATAAGTTTGATATTACAGAATACAAAATCCCCCTCGATCAAATAGATAATGAAGTTACACGTTATAGAGAAGCGATTACAACAGCAAAAGATAATTTACAAGATATTCGTCAACACATTTCCAACTCCACTCCTGAAGATATAGCTGCTTTTATCGATGCACATTTATTAATGCTCTATGATGCTACATTAGCAATCACACCAATTGAAATTATTAAATCACAACACTGCAATGCCGAATGGGCGCTGAAAACTCAACGCGATAAATTAATTTCTGTATTTTTAGAAATGGAAGATCCCTATTTAAGAACCCGTAGCGAAGATATTGAACATGTATCAAACTCAGTGTTATCCATTTTATTAAAAAACAAAAGTTCTGTATCATCAATATCATCTAACAAGATGAATACTATTGATAAAATTCTCATCACAACGGATTTAACACCAGCTGACACAGTTCGAGTACAACAACAAGGTTTCTCGGGTTTTGTAATTGAAGCAGGCGGACCAACCTCACACACGGCTATTTTAGCGAGAAGTTTAAAAATCCCTGCTATAGTGGGGATGGCTAATGTTCTACAACTTATCAATAATAAAGAACGCATTGTTATTGATGGTTCAACCGGTGTATTAATCTCTGGCGAATACGAAAATACTATCCAATATTAC
>VAOX01025716.1_pt1 | contig 58638 bp, 44 predicted proteins | sample 3393891 | NCBI WGS metagenome assembly VAOX01 (sample SAMN08290429, study PRJNA428436) | hydrothermal vent metagenome | isolation source: Deep-sea hydrothermal vent chimney | place: Indian Ocean: Southwest Indian Ridge | depth 2822 m m
AGTAATGGAATCATGCACCAACCTGTTCAACTTTGCGTTGCTGTTTTGTAAGGGATCGAGGGGGAAGAATCTTGATCAAAGCTACGGGGAGAAAATTCTACGGGCTTTTAGTGAGATGGAGCGACTAGCGTACGATCGACATATCAGTAGCGATATGATCAAGGACACTAAGTACGCCATGGTGGCGTTTATTGATGAGGTCATACTTAGTTCGAAGTGGCCACATCGTAATGAATGGATGGTCGAACCTTTGCAACTTCGATATTTTGGTGAGCATTTGGCGGGTGAAGGTTTTTTTGATCGACTAAAACAATTACGTCAATCGGGAGAACGCAATGCTGATGTGCTCGAACTCTATTATGTCTGTCTACAGTTGGGTTTTGAAGGTATGTATAAACTCAATGGCTATGAGCAGTTAATGTCATTGCAAATTGATTTACGCAGTCAGCTTGAAAACTATAGAGGTGCGGCCAATTTTAGGTTGTCGCCTCATGCGAAACCTACGCATGGTGTGATCCATCAAATTCGTCGCCAGGTTCCCTCATGGGTAATCGGCATGGTGACTGCTGCAATCGTTATATCAATCTATACGGGTTATTCATTTGTGATCGATGAAGTCGCGACTTCAACGGTAAAGACTATTAATGATCGCAATGTCGATATTGTAAAAGTATTAAAACGGCACTAAGGGACTATTATCCCAATTCAAAGGAAAACAGTTAAATGTCAATCTTGTTAGGATACATTCAAAGATTTGCTCTCTCGCGTGGCGGTAGCACTCTCGTTGGGATTATCGCTGCTTGTACTTTAGTTTGGTTTCTAGGCCCGCGATTCGGCCTTGCCAGTAAAGGTAATCGTTACATGGTGATCGGGATTATTCTCGGGGTGGCGGCTGTCTTCTTCATTATTAAGCGAATCATTGATAATCGTAAAGCAGGGAAGTTCGCTTCTGATTTACAGGCAACGGATGACAAAGCTGCTCAACGTGAAGCTGAATTAGATGATATGAAGGAGAAGATGGGGGAAGTAATTTCCTCATTAAAGTCTTCTGAGTTGGGTTTTCAAAACAAAGGAAACGCCGCATTGTATGCCTTACCCTGGTATATGGTGATAGGCCCGCCTGCTGCAGGTAAGAGTACGATGTTGCGTAACTCTGGACTGCATTTTCCTTATAATCGACAGGAAGACCTGGACGTTAAGGGTTTTGGCGGTACTCGCAATTGTGACTGGTGGTTTAGTGATGATGCAGTGTTGTTGGACACCGCAGGTCGTTACACTACCGAGACAGATGACAACGAAGAATGGATAGCCTTTCTGAACTTACTGAAAAAACATAGAACACGCACTCCAATCAATGGAGTAGTGGTCGCACTAAGCATTGTCGATATCTTAACCCAAGACGGTTTGGCGCTTGAAACTCACGTTAATATTGTGCGCGAACGAATTGAAGAGTTAATCAAGCACCTCGGAATAACCTTTCCTGTCTATATTGTTTTTACTAAATGTGATTTGTTGAATGGATTTACCTCTTTCTATCAAGACAGTACCGCGGCTGAACAAGACCAGGTATGGGGGGCCTATTTACTCGATAAAAATGTCAATCAAAAGGACATGGCAAAGACTGTAAGCACGCGTTTGCAGGAATTGTACGCGCGTCTTTGTAATATTCGGACTATGAAATTGTCGATGGAAAGAAATGTTGACAAGAAAGCAGAGATCTTTGATTTTCCTGAACAGTTTAAACACGCCGCAAATCGTTTAGATGAATTTATTAATCTGTTGTTTAAAGAGAATCCCTATCAGGATACTCCCAAATTTTATGGTTTCTATTTTACCAGTGGCGCTCAGGAAGGGACTTCAATTGAACGTATTGTTGGGGATCTGCATCAATCTTTTGGTTTTGTTGAGAATGTACCACAGCAAGAACCAGACATTGAGCAAGAGCCTGCAAAGAGCTATTTTATTAATAAGCTATTTAAAGAAGTTATCTTTAAAAGTAAGCACGACATTGATAAAAATAAAAGCCAATTTAAAATGGGTAATTGGCTTAAAAAGGTTTGGGTTACCGCCTCTATATTGACGATCGCAGGCAGTGCATTGCTGCTTAGTGGTTCACTCGCCACCAATACCGCGCTGCTGAAAAATGGTAGTGATGCCGCGATTAAGTTGAATAAAGATTTACGCGTTCGTCGTTTAACCGCTAAGAACGTTTATTTTGGTTTGAAGGAAGTTTATAAGCAATACACGGCCATTATTTTATATGAAGAGGTTTTGCCGCTTCATTTACGATTGGGCATTTACCGTGCAGACAAGCAAAAATTACCTTTGAAGAAAATAATATTTGATTCCATGGAGGTTTCCCTTGCGCGACGTTTGCTAAGAGTCATTGAAGGGAAAATGATTCGTTTAACGTCTAACTGGAGTAGTTTTTCAGAAAAGAAAAAAGTTAAATATCGAGAAGATCTATATCAATATTTACGAACCTATTTAATGTTGGTGTTTAACGACTGGATTAATGTTGATCAGGCAGCACCTGTGGTGACCAAGCTTTGGATTAATGAAATCAACCGTTATATTCGTGATGATTCTGAGCACTTGCGCGAACGTGATGAAAAAGAAATTGGCAGTATCGTAAAATTATATCTTACCAGTCTTAAAGTGCATGAGTTTCCGCGCCAGGTTAAGTTAAACGCCCGACGTCGTTTGGTCTCAGAAGTACGCAGCAAACTTAAACTGACGCCGACAGCGTTTCGTCTATATGCCAGGATTAAGGGCCTTGCGCAATTTAAATATAAAACATTAGGTTTGGATAAACTTTTGGCGAATAACAAGGATGATGTACTGGAAAGCACGGTCAATTTACCGGGTATGTTCACCGAACAAGCCTGGAAAGAGTTTGTTTATCCACAAATCCAGGATATTGTCATTCTCGCTTATAAAGGTGACTGGGTGCTTGATGCGAACTTATCGACGCAGTTAATGACTCGAAAAATTGTCAAACGTAAAGTACCCGAAGTAGACGACCGAAAAACAGCAGTGTTACGACGTAAAATTCGTCGATTATATTTTGACGAATACGCAAGTCACTGGATAAGTTTAATCAAGTCCTTAAAGATACGAAGCTTTACCTCAATGGACGATGCCACTCGTAAGCTTGGTGCTTTGATCGATGATGATGGCCCGTTAAACGAGTTAGGGATTCTATTAACGCGTAATATCGAGCTTCCTGACTATGAGTTTAAGCCGACTGAGACAGTATTGTCTAAACCCAAAATTACTGTTTCAGATATAAAGGGTGCGGCAACACTAAAAAAAGCCCACAAAAAAGTCGCGACAGATATTCCCAATGTCAAAGAACTGGATAAATCAATGAGTGGTTTGCGTAAGGCGATCGCATCAAAAGACGGTAAACCCTCAAAGTTAATTTCCAGTTACATTAAAGTATTGGGCTCGATTCGTGGCGATCTAGAAAAGCTGGCCGAGTCTGCTGATACTGGGCGAGATGCTAAAAAATATGCCGCCAGTATTCTGGGAGGCACTTCTAATAGCAGCGCTTTATATAAAGGTTGGGTTGGCATTAAATCTTCTTTAGCGCGCGAATCTTTTAATGCGCGTGAATCGCTTAAGTATCTTATGCTCGATCCGATCAAGAGTTCCTGGCAAGTTATTTTAGTTGAAGCCAAAAAGGGCCTTGAGTCTGAATGGCAAGAAAAAGTTGAATCAACCTACAAATCGACTATTTTGAATCGCTTTCCGTTTGCACGAACACGGGTGGACTCATCAATAAAAGATGTAGAAGAGTTTTTTCGACCTAAAACAGGTGTCTATTGGGATTTTGTCGAAAAAGAGTTAAAACCATTCTTGAAAAAATCGGGTTCGCAATGGAGTTCGGCGAGTTGGCTTGGCCATGGAATTGGGGTATCGCAAGCACTGTTTAATAATATCCGTGCAGCAGATTATGTGACGCGTTCACTCTTTTCAAAAAATGATACTCGCATTGGTATGACGTTTTATCTTAGCCCGGTTCCTAAATCTGGTATCCAACAGAGTGCGATATTTTTTAACGGTCAAGAATATAAGTACGGCAATCAACCATTGCAATGGCGCAAGTTTTCCTGGCCGGGTGATGCCAATAGTCCGGGCGCACGTATCCTGGCGGTTGCTGACAGTGGTCGCTATCGTTTCGAAGTACGCCGTGATGGTGTCTGGGGATTCTTTCATTTGCTCACTGATGCGAGTGTCTCTGGACAACAAGGGACAGAATATCGTGCTTCCTGGAGACTAGACTCTAGTGCCAATAGTGAGCACATTAGTTGGAGAATTCGGGCGGCCTCACGCAATAACATGTTTAATATGAGCAAATTCCGTCGCTTTAAAATGCCGGGAACTCTCTTTCAGTCAGGCAGAGCAAATACTGGAGCGAAACAGATATACAGTAACCCTTCACCTTCATCCGTTAAGCCAAATCGTGCAGGTGCTATTTCAACCTATCGAAAACCGGCGCAGGGTAGACATCCGGTAATCTATAACCGTCCGTCTCATAAAGTGAGTCGACCTTCAATGGGACGACGAATTAATACGAATGATCCCAATTTTCGTTGGATTAATTCAGGGACCGGGTCTCGACGAACCCGTGGTACAAGTCGTAATAATTCACCTACTCGTTCACCCGCGAGACGGCCGGATGGGCGATGGATTACGCCGCCTGACTCTCGTTTTCGACGGGGCAATTCACGGCCCTATTATCCTGGATCACGTCCAAGCGGGGTATCCAGGCCGTCGTACCCTAATCGATCGACAAAATATGTACGACCGCCTTCGATTAATGTGGACCGCCCGGCGATGAATATAAATGGGGGAAATATTAATTCGCGCCGACCTGTGGTTGATTTTCGCAAACCCCGGTTTGATGCCCGCAGTCCAGTATTTGTCGATCCGCGACGTTCACGCCCAAAAGTACAAGTATTTGACGGACGTAATCCTGGTGGAAACATCCGATGGTAATTCAATGCGGGATTTCAACTGTCACTCTAAAAAATAACGGAAGGGCTTACCAATGAAAGACGTACTAACGGCTTTATTTTCTTCACGACAAGAAGTAAAAAAAGGGAGCAACGCTAACCTGGATGCTGAATCGGAAAAAACGGGCATACCGGTAGCCAAAGACATCGTAGGTTGCATTGGAAAGCTCCCACTGTACGGAGATTTTCTGCGTAACAACTTAAACAGCGTTGAGGCGATTGCGCATGATAAATGGTTGCAAAGTGGGTTTCAATACCTCTCACAAAGGCGCTTATCGACTTTTAAAGAGGTCTTTAACCGTTTCCCAAAACTAGAGTTCATTCTATTGGGCGATAGTAATCTAAGGCCCTTAGGTGGCGTTATAGTCGCAGGTAAAGATCAATCGGGCAGAGAATATCCGTTTTCGATATTCAAGGTATTGGGCGGACCCATAAAACATAACCAAATACCCTTACTGCCTTGTATGTTCAAAACATTTCGTAATCTTGCTATGGATTTATCACAAGAAAAATGGGAGGGGATAGATAAGGAGGTGCTTTTCAAGCGTATAGGGTCGCTTCCGAATAATGATTGGCAAGCAGGGCAGGATTATTGGGTGCAACGATCTCAGAGTCCGTTGCAAGTGCTTTCAAGTCAGTCTCTTTGGGAGCTTATATTGCCCGTCTCAAGTATTGAAGAACGTGTTGAATTTATCAAAATATTCAATAACAAGCTTCGCTCTATTATTGCGTTAGCACCTGAAAATCGTAAATGGGGAATTGAAATTAATATTTTCAATTCGGGTAAAAGAGAATTAGTGCAACAATTTTTTATGTCGTTGGTGAATACATTGATTGGTGAAAATGGTTGGAATGGTCATTGTTGGCTATCGGAATTTGGAGAAGGGCGAAGTCGCTTGACTCTGTTTTTTAGGCCAGTTGTTCCTGAGGACTTTATGACCTTAGTCGACTATGAAGCAGGAAGAAATAATTTGATGGTAATTAATGATCTGGTTGAAAAGGGTGACTTTGTATCAGGCTCCCAAACCCGGTCTTCTCATTACAGCGGCAACCTATCAGATCTCATGAAAGATTGGGTGTCACGTTATATGAATGAACAACATTAAAATGGATTACGTTAAATGAGTACAACAACCATGGAACAAATTGATGAGGGACAAGCAGAATCAGAACAGCTTAACGAGGCATCACTGTCATCGGAGACCAGAACATTCAGCAGTTCCTGGGTGAGTGAAATATGCTTACCTATTGAGGGTGAACCTGAAGACCCTCGTTATGGTGATAACTATGTCGATATCAAGCACGAGATTGATAAGCTTTCAGGTAGTGACTATCCGCGTGTTTTTAAGCTGGCTAAAAAAGTATTGGCTAAAGAAGCCAAGGATCTACGGGTAGCTGGTTACTTGGTACTTGCGGCGACCCACAAGGCGGGTCTTGAAGGGCTCATTAATGGACTAGAAATTTATCATGACCTTCTTGAGCGGCATTGGGATAGTTGTTTTCCTAAAGCTGACGCGGCAAGAGCGAGCGCAATTTCATGGCTTAATAATAAGAAAATAACATTTTTTCTACAACGCGATAATGAAGATATCTCTCAGGATACTCTCGATACTTTAAAAGAATTGGTGTCAAATTTTAATCGTCTAATTGATCAGAAGATGAGTGATCGGGCACAGATGTTTACGGAGCTCAATGTCTGGATCGAAACTGCCCAATTGCGCGTAGATGAATACAATCGACAGTTGGAACAAGAAAGGCAGCGTCTGGAACAGCTTGATCAAGAGCGATTAGCACATGAAAAAGAGCTGGCGTTATTGGAAGAACTACAAACAGATGAAAGAGAACGTGGCGAACAGGTATGTGCGGTGACCAAGCGTCTGTTGCTGGTTGAAGATCACAAAAATATCGTTATTCAAGAGCTTGCGGCGCATTTGCATCATAGTGGCGAGTCAATTCAGGCTGTCATGCACGCACGTGCGCAAAAATGGGCTTTTTCTTGCCTTCCAGACTCAATTTCGAGCGATGAAAGTACCAGTATATCTTTCCCTGAGGGGCTGGATATTGAAAATATTTTAACCCTTGAAGACCCCGTTGAACGTTTAAAGGCCTGTGAAGAATTGTTTTTATTACCAGGTGCGGAGTTTTGTTTCAAATTGCAGATGATAGCCACTAATTCAGCCAAAGAAATGCATGACAAAATCTTGCTTAAAACGTTGAAGCAGCAAGTAGGCGATTTATTAGACAAATTTCCAGAGTTAATGGAGAAATCGTACGCTGGCGGGATTCAATTTGCTGATGACGAGTGTCGACAATGGTTGCAGGATATTGTCAGTTCCCGATCAGAAATGAGTCCGCTGGCAGCGATTGCCAGTAAGTCGGGCAAAGCCGATGAGTTGGATCTGGCCTTACAGCAAGCAAAAGACATAGTGGCCGATGAAGATTTAAATGCCGGCATAAAATATATCTCAAATTTATCAGTCGCAGATGAGCTGGGGCGATTAAAACAAAAACTGAATATGGCTCTGCTGTGTTTTGAGCAAGGTCGATCAGATTTGGCGCTTCCTGTACTCAGTGATTTATTTTCTTCGGCGACACGTAATAACTTACATATATGGCAGCCCGACTTGGCGATGGTTCTTTGGCAAGCATTACATGAGGTTTTGGTTGCAGAGAAAGCAAAGGCCACTGATTTTTTTAAAGAAAAAATTGATCAGAAGCTCAAAGAAATTTCGGAAATGATGTGCACCGCGGACCTGAGTATGGCGTCGCAACTTTTAAATCAGTAACACCTACTAATAATATTATTCAGGAGACAGACTAATGGCTAACAGTTTTCAAAAAGAGATTCCAAAGGCAAGGGTTAATATTACACTTGACCTCGAAACGTACGGCGCCAAGAAAAAAATGGAGCTTCCATTAAAAATGTTGGTTCTCGGCGACTACAGTAATGGGCAGTCAGAAGGGCCGGTTAAAGAACGCGATAAAATTAATATCAACAGTCAAAATTTCGAGTCAGTGCTAAAGGATATGAGTCCTGTCTTAAAACTGAGCGTTCCTAATAAAATTGCTAATGACGATTCAGATATTTCTGTGGACCTGGCTTTTGATTCTAGTAAGTCATTTAACCCTGATAAGGTGGCAGAGCAAATTCCAGAATTACAAAGCATGATGGCAATGCGTAATTTACTGAAAGATTTAAAATCCAACTTATTGGATAACACCAAGTTTCGTAAAGAGTTAGAAAAAATTGTAAAAAATCAGCCTGAGCTGGCACATTTACAAAAGCAATTGGAACAGATTGTTCCTTCAGAAAGCAACGATTCAACAGAATCTTGATAATTGAATAGCGTGCCAGACCTACAGACTAAAGGAGAAACATCATGGCCATAGCAGAACATCCACAAGCGGCAGAGAGCAGTATAACAGAAGTTCAGGATAATAATGTTTACGAACGTTTGTGTAACCTGGTAGAGATCGACCCGGTCACAGATCATATTGAAATTGAAGACTTCACTACGCCGCAAGGAATGGCGGATAGAACTTTTGGTGAACGTGTGACTGCAGCTTTACAGGTTTTTCTTGAACTCGCGTCCACTCAAACTAGCCAAATCAATCGTATTGACAAAGCACTTCTAGATTCATTTATCGGTAAAATTGATCAGAAAATTTCGGAACAGCTGGATGAGATTTTGCATCACGAAGAATTTCAAAAAATTGAATCTTCGTGGCGCAGTCTAAAATATTTGGTAGATCGCTGTGACTTCCGCGCCAATATTGTCGTTGAAGTACTGGATGTATCAAAAGAAGATTTACAGCTGGATTTTGAAGAAGCACCTGACACGACTCAGTGTGGCTTGTATAAGCATATTTATGTCGATGATTTTGATACCCCTGGGGGTGAGCCAGTATCAGTGATGATCACTAACTATGAATTTGGTCGTGAAGCTCCTGATATTGGTTTGTTAACAGATCTATCACGTATTGCTGCAGCGGCGCATTGTCCAGTATTGGGGGCGGCGGGTCACAAATTTTTCGGTAAGTCTTCAGTAGACGAACTACCAAAAATACATGATCTGGCAAATTACATGGAGCGTGCTGAATATATTCGTTGGAAAGGTTTCCGTGAGTCTGAAGACTCACGTTATGTGGGATTATGTTTGCCACGTTTCCTCTTAAGATTACCGTATGGTACTGAAAACCCGGTGCGGGCGTTCAATTACCAGGAACAGGTCGATGATGAAGGTCATCAGAACTTCCTTTGGGGCAATGCTACTTTTGCCCTTGCGGTGAATATCGCGCGTAGTTTCAAGGACAATGGCTGGGCGGTTAATATTCGTGGACCGGAAGCTGGAGGTAAAGTCGAAGCTTTACCGATTCACCTTTATGATGCGGGTCGAGGTTTACAAAGTAAAATTCCAACGGAAATCATTATTCCAGAAACACGGGAACTTGAATTTGCCAATGCGGGATTCATTCCATTAAGTTATTACAAGAATAGTGATTATGCTTGTTTCTTTTCGGCGAATTCAACGCAAAAGCCGGCGTTATATACTTCAGACGAAGCAACAGCGAATAGTCGAATCAATTCACGTCTGCCGTATATCTTTCTGGTATCGCGTCTTGCGCATTACCTTAAAGTACTGCAAAGAGAGAATATTGGTTCGACCAAAGACAAAACGGCACTGGAAGAAGAGTTAAATAAGTGGTTGGGAACTCTAGTAACCGAAATGGTGGGTGCTCCGCCAGAATTGATCGCGACTCATCCATTAAGGGCTGCGAAAGTGATTGTAGAAGAGATTGCTGATAACCCAGGATTTTATAAATGTGATTTGCAAGTTATGCCACATTTTCAGATTGAAGGTATCGACATCCGTTTATCACTGGTCGCTCAATTACCAAAAGATAGTTAGTTTTAAGAGACAGCGAAAACAAAGTAGTTGATTATTTATTGATTTAGACAGCAAGGAGAAAGACAAATGGCAACGGCATTATATGCACAATTTAAGCTGGCCTCGGGTGAAATTGTTAAAACCAATACAAAAGCACCTGATGATGAGAGTGAAAATTGGCTTAGAATTTTGAAATACAATCATGGTGTAATCGCGCCAGTGAGTAAGGACGACGGAATTAAAACTGGTGAAAGACGACATGATCCGATGATTATGGAATCTGCATTGGAAAAATCTGCCCCTTATTTTTTGAATGCGGTATGTCAAGGGAAAAAGTCAGACAAAGATCATCAGTTCTCAGAAGTTGCTATACGTGCTTACCGGGGTGATGAACAGCACTATTTTACGACTGCGCTAGCAGGCGCGAAATGTGTATCAATTCGACCAATAATGTTGAATTACAAGAATAAGAACTTTGAAGAGCATCCGCATTTGCTAATGTTTCATATGCGTTATGAAGCAATCGCATGGTTTGAAGTGGGTGGAAAACATGCGGCAAGTGATGCATGGGTGGGTGGTGCTGAAGGTGCTACTTTAAAGCAGCGAGCTCAAGCGATTGCTGAAGCTGGAAGTTTATAAACCTAAAAGACAATACGTTAGTTAAAGGAGCTTACAATGGCTAACCCTATATATGCAGTTTTTAAAGATAACACGGGCACGGTTTTACCTGGTCAAATTGTAGAAAATCCAGATAAAGATCGTAGTAAAAGAAACGAAGTAGCAGTGGAAGTTATTGCACTGGATCACGAAATATATTTACCTACGGATGAGTTTTCTGGAAAAATCAATTCGAAACGTAAACATGGTGAAATAAAGCTTTTGGTTGAACAGGATGCTGTGACACCTTATTTCTTCAAGTCGATCGTTGAGCATTGGAAATTCCAGAATGTAGAGCTTGAGTTTTGGAGCCCCGATAAAGCGATTCACGGGCAGGAGACAGTAGGTAACACGTTGTTCTTTACTGTATCTCTGGAGCGTGCTTCGCCGACTTATGTTAAACCAGTGGTAGAAGATATCAAAAATAAGAAGTACGAGTTATATCCTCATCTAATTGAGTTAGGCCTGAAGTATGAATACATTAAGTGGTTTCATCATGATGGGGCTATCTTCGGTGAAGATAAAGATCTCACGATGGTGGGTTAATTAGTACAAGACTTGGACAGATACTATGGCAAACACAATTTTTGAAATATTATCTGGCGAGTACTATGACGGGACAAAACTGAGTGCAGTGTCGGAAGGCGAAGATACCGCACACAGTATTGTTTCTCACCTAAGTCGATTGTTGAATGCAAGGCAGGGAGTCTTGGGGCATTTACCCGATTATGGCTTGCCTGATATTACCGAGATTTACCAGGGTCTACCTTATTCACTTGACGGCCTTTTAGAAGATATTGCTCGTTTAATTACTAAATATGAGCCTAGGTTGTTAAACGTTGAAGTGGTTCCAGTATCTGTTCACGATAGCGATGCGATATTAAGGCTAGAGATTAGAGGCAGTACTGAGAATGGAAAAATAATGAGATTTGAAACCTTTTTTCTGAGCGGTGGTTACGCCAGAGTTAATTCACAAGGTTAGAACTCAAGCATAATAGTCACGCTTAAAAGAGGCTAGTAAAATGAGAGAATATTTCGAAGCAGAAATGCGTTTATTGTACGATTCAGCGCAAGAATTTGCAAAAGCATATCCAGAACAAGCTGGAATGTTAAATCTAAGCGAAGTCAGTGATCGCGACCCCTATATAGAAAGATTGTTAGAAGGGGTGGCCTATTTAACGGCAGGGATTAGAAAGCGAATTGATGACGATATTCCTGAAATATCAGAAAATTTGCTGGCCCAGTTATGGCCTCATTTCCTAAGACCTTATCCTTCAGCCACTATTATGGAATTTGTTGCGCGTGCGGGTCAATTGCAACAAGCACAGACGGTTGAAAAAGAGACTGTCATGTTGTCGAGACCTGTTGGTGAAGAACAGGTAATTTGCCGCTTTCGTTCCATTGCGGACGCTACTTTATATCCAGTCATAATGTCAAATCTGACGATCAAGGAAAACAAAACAGGGGGTACGCATGTCAAGCTTGGCTTACAATCAGATGGCAGTGCCGACATACAGTCCCTGAATATTGAGTCACTACGTTTACACGTACATGCTGAAACCTCTGTGGCCTTAAGTGTTTTTCATGCAATGGTGGCGGGTGTACAGGAAGTGAAGATAGTGTTTCCCAAACAACCAGAATTAGGGGCGCAGCGTCTAGGGGGGCAAGAAATAATTACTCCTTGTTTTATGGACGCCGATGAATCAATGATCCCGTTGAGTGGCCGTAGCTTTTATGGTTTTCATCTGTTACATGATTACTTTAGTTTTCGAGAGAAGTTTCTATTTTTTACGATTGGTTCTCTGGATAAAATTACCTGGCCTGAAGACTGTAGCGATTTTGAAATAGACATTAAAGTGAATCATCAGCTTCCTGCGAATCATCAATTAACGAAAGAAAGTTTCAAGTTGAATTGTGTGCCTGCGATTAATTTGTTTGAGTCCAGCAGTGAGCCTGTCTATTTGTCGCAAAAAAGGCACGAATATCAAGTGGTCGCTGATGTGGCACACCGTCATGGTGAGGATATTTATAGTGTCAATGAAGTGAATGGCAGTGACGTTGATACGGGTGATGTCACCAAATATATGCCCATGTATTCGTTTAAGCATCGCAAGAAAACGGGCGCCTATTTTCATTTTTCACGAAAGGATGTCGGTGGTGAATTACCGGCTTCATTCTTGACCGTTGGCGGTAAGTTGGATTTTAAAAAGGAAATATTGTCTTGTGATATTACTGCGACTAATGCCAATTATCCGAGACGTTACCTCAATGAAAACTCCATTAACACGCCTACTTCAGATTTCCCGAGTTATGCGCACTTTCGAAATCTAACGCGGCCGACAAAGATGTTGAATCCGCCGGCACGCGCTGATTATCAGTGGCAGCTTATTTCACATCTTTCACTCAATTATAGTTCGCTTGCCTCTGCAGAAAGTTTTAAGCAATTGCTCTCCATGTATGACTGGACTGAACAACTCCAGAACAAGAAGCGTATTGAAGGAATTAGAGACATTAAAGTAATCCCTCAAGATCGAGTACTCAAGGGCGCATTAATGCGCGGCATGGAAGTGGTACTCGATTTGTCTGAAGACAATTATATTTCGTTTGCAGATATGTATCTTTTTGGGCAAGTTATTCATCATTTTTTAACGTTATATACGGCAATTAATTCGTTTGTTGCCACTAAAATTATTTGTCATCCAAGCAACCAGGAATTCATATGGGAACCCAAGTTAGGCGTCAGCTACCTGATATAGTTCAGGACCTGGTGGATAACCCAAGTCAGTATGGGTTTTACCAGGCAATTAGAATCTTGGAACAAGCATGGTCAAATCACGGCAGTTTGAACGGTGAGTTAGATCAGTGGGTGAAGCTTGTTCCAGCACCGGAAATTAGTTTCCCCGCAGCAGATTTTCGTCGTTGTGAGTACGGTGAAGATTTCAAGATAACACTTGAGTGTAATTTCATGGGTTTGTACGGAGTCGATTCTTCCATCCCACATTACATTACGGAAGTGGCTGCTCGCGATGACGAGCAATCAGAAGTCTTTAGAAATTTTTTGAATATCTTTAGTCATCGTTTCTATTCCCTATTTTATCAGGTATGGAAAAAATATAATCCCGCGTTATTTCTGGAGTCTGATGACACAGGTTACCGTAATTGTTTATCGGCAATTGCGGGTAGGGCGGCGGGCGCGACAGGGGGTGAAGAGCTTGCCTACGCGGGTGTTCTCGGAGGTAGAAACAGCAATGCTGATGGCTTAAAAGGAATTGTAAGGGAATTTCTTAATACTGAAAATGTAGGCATCGAGCAATTTGTTTCACGCTGGGTTCAATTGGATGCCATTCCTGCACTGGGTTCAAGACAGTATGGTGGTTTAAAATTGGGCGACAACACAGTGATTGGATCGCGGGTATTGGATAAAGGCGGCAAGATTAGAATTCATATCGGTCCTTTATCAATGGATAAAGTGCTGACCTTATTGCCTCAAAAGCGAAAAGGCACGGAGCTTGGTGAACTAATTCAGCGTTATCTCAGTCCGTCGCTCACTTATGACGTGGTTTTTCAAGTGATTCCGGACAAGTCATGGCGTTTACAACTGGGGGTTACTCAGGCAAATTTGGGTTGGACAACATTATTAGGACAGTTTGACGGTGATCATTACACTATTACCATACCAGGACCTTTGTATTGTCGTCGTATTTTAAATAAAAATTCTGGGTCAGATCAGCAATCAAAAGAACAGGATTCTGAATATGTCCAGCTTAAGACACAGGTAGCAGCTTAGCATGCTTACCATCAACAGGAGTGAAAAATGAATAACGGACACATCAGAATTCTATTGTCAAAACTCAACGATTTTTGTGCTACTGGGGTTGAGAATGGTGCAGAGTTTGCGGCCGTGCGATCGCATTATGAAGTGAATATTGAACACGTACTAATAAAAATGTTGGAAATGGGAGGAGGTGACCTGGATCGAATATTGCGGTACTACGATGTTGATATGGATGAGTTGTGGGAAGGGATGCTTGAATATCTTTCAAAACAACGTGCCGCTAATGCAGGCAAGCCAGTCTTGTCGAATACTTTGTTTCATTGGCTCGAAAAAGCATGGCTCGCTTCATCGCTGTATTATGATAACAGTTGCATTCGTTCAGTCGCATTGATTGATGCGTTGATTGAATTGTCAGCAAGCGCATTTAACCCGAGTCTCGAACAGTTGGATAAAATTAGTCTGACACATCTACGCGCTAATTATGAGCGCATGGTTGAGGGTTCGGTAGAAGAATCTCAATTCACTGCGAGTTCTGTTTCACCTGCTTCGATAGCACCTGCTTTAACTAAGCCTTTATTCAACACAGCTGAACCAAGTATTGATCGACAAATTATTGCACCTAATAGTAATGATATTTCAGATGAGAAAAATTTGAATGTTAGTTCTGGTGTAAAATCCAATGATGTCGTGCACAACTCAATTAGCAAAGATCAGCCTGCGAAGCGTGAAAAATTAGCCTTGAATCCGGATTCCGCTTTGGGTCAATACGCTATTGATATTACAGCGCAAGCGGAACAAGGTGAGATTGATCCTGTGCTTGGGCGCAATACAGAGACTCGTCAGGTAATTGATATATTAAGCCGTCGTCGAAAAAACAATCCCATTCTGGTCGGTGAGCCGGGAGTAGGTAAAACAGCGGTGGTCGAGGGTTTGGCGCTAAAAATAGCGAGTGGTGATGTACCCACTAGCTTAAGCAACGTACGTCTGTTTACTCTTGATTTGGGCTTACTGCAAGCAGGGGCTGGCGTGAAAGGCGAATTTGAAAAACGTCTTAAACAAGTGATTCAGGAAGTTGAACAGTCTGAAGTTCCTATTGTGTTATTTATAGATGAAGCTCATACGTTGATCGGGTCAGGGGGTATGGAAGGTGGTAGCGATGCGGCTAATTTACTAAAACCGGCATTGGCTCGGGGACACTTAAAAACAATTGCAGCGACCACATGGGCTGAATATAAGAAATATTTCGAGCGTGATGCTGCGCTTGAACGTCGCTTCCAGTTGGTGAAGGTAGAAGAACCCTCGATTGAAAATGCGATTGTAATGTTAAGCGGGCTTAAAGGAAAATACCAGGATCATCATAATACTCTAATTACGGATGAGGCGATTGATGCAGCAGTTAATCTTTCTAGTCGTTACATTAATGGCAGATATCTTCCTGATAAAGCGATAGATCTAATTGATACGGCAGCAGCACGAATTAAAATGGGTCAGGCGACAGTGCCCTCCTCATTGGAGTCGGCACGTGATCATATCGTTTATATCGAACAGCGCCTTGAGCACCTGAGTGGGGAGCGAAAAAGTGGCTTAAAAGTAAACGAAAAGCTAATAGATTTGCTTGAAAAAGACCTTTTAATCACTCAGGAACGTTTACAAGAACAGCAAGAGCAGTGGACCAAAGAGCGAGAAATTGTTCAAAAAATACACGCTCAGGAAGGTGGCGAAGCCTCAAACGATAAGGCTGTTTCACTGAGAAATGCTCGTGAAGAACTCGATGTGGTACAGGGCGAGAAGCCACTGGTGCAGGCGGAAGTAAACGCTGAAGCGATTGGCGCCGTCGTCTCAGACTGGACTGGAATTCCGGTCGGTAAAATGGTTAAAGATGAGCTTGCGTCATTATTGAATTTTGAAGATATTATTTCACAACGTGTTATAGGGCAGGACGAAGCCATTGCCGATATAGGTAGAGCAATGCGTACCGCACGTTCGGGAATGTCTAATCCAGATTCACCTTTGGGAGTATTTTTATTATCAGGTCCTAGTGGTGTAGGTAAAACTGAAACGGCGTTAGCAATGGCTGATGCGTTATACGGTGGAGAGCGTTACCTGATTACGATTAACATGAGTGAATATCAGGAAGCCCATAGTGTTTCACAGTTAAAAGGTTCACCTCCTGGTTACGTCGGTTACGGTGAAGGCGGTGTCCTGACTGAAGCAGTAAGGCAGCGCCCTTACTCCGTTATTTTGTTAGACGAAGTAGAAAAAGCGCATCTCGATGTATTGAATATGTTCTATCAAGTATTTGACCGCGGCTTTATGCGTGATGGCGAAGGACGTGAAATTGATTTTAAGAATACCATAATCTTGATGACGTCGAATATTGGCAGTACAGAGGTTGAAGCGCTTTATAATCGCAGTACTGATTTAGACACTGAAATGAATGTTGATGGTTTGAGTGAAGCTGAAGCTCAAGAAAAAATGGAGACGATTACCGAGCAGCTACAAACACCGGCGTACGAAGAAGTCAGTGCGGTGATTCAAGAATCGTTAGGAAATCATTTTCCTTCCGCACTCATTGGGCGTATGCAAAGTGTCGCCTATAAGCCTCTGGATGCAGACATTATGCAGGGAATACTGGCCTTAAAACTAGAAAATATTGCACGTCGCTTATATGACATGCACGACATAGAATTTCGATGTGACAAGGAAGCTTTGGCAATGTTAGTCGGGCAGTGTAGCAGTACTGTTTTAGGAGCACGTACGATTAACGCAATGTTGGAGCAGCGCTTATTACCTGAAATCTCGCGTAGCTTACTTGGATTTATGGTTGAGGACGATATCCCTGATATCTTGACTTTAAGTCTGGATGAAGACCACAAATTATCTTGCGTGTTTAGTGACCGAGTGAGTGAGCAAGATGACGCAGAAGCAGAGCAAAGCGAAGCACTGGCAGCAGTGTAATTTTATAAAACGAATATGGACACGGAGAGCTTTAAAACATGAGCGCAGCAAGTCAAGATTTTAGGCCATCAGTGAGCAGAGAAGCAGGGAATGAATCCAGCTATCAGCTTAAAATAAATGGTATCGAGAATCTGGTTAAAGCAGTATTTGCGTTCGAATGCAAAGATCAGGCGTTGTCCTCTGACTATAATGTTGTAATCACTATTAAGGCACTAAAATTAACCTACGATAAAGTGATAGGTCAAAATGCTTCCTTGGTCATGCATTGGGGTGATAAAGAGTCCGTTTATATGCATGGGCTGATTAAAAATATTTCATTAATGAATAAAATACAGGGATCAGACAAGCTGTATTATTATGTTCTTGAAATGTCTTCGCCAATAAGTGCGTTGCATTATAATCGCCAGAATAAAGTTTTTCTAAATAAATCAGTGGTAGAGGTTGTAAAGGAAGTTTTTGATGAGCATAAACTGAAAAACCTGAAGCTTGATCTAAGAGCTAAAGCGCAGTACCCCACACGTGAAATAATTGTTCAATATAACGAAAGTGATTATGAATTTGTAATGCGTCTGATGGCACATTATGGGCTTTACTATTTCTTTGAACAGAGTGAAGAAAAAGCGATCATGGCGGTTCATGATCGTGTCGAGGATCTTAAAAGTATTCCAGGTGCAAAACTACGATTTCAGGCTATTACCGGGCAACCTAATGCGACTGAGGCAATGTCAGCCATTCGTGCACGCGCGCAGTTTTTAACTTCTGCGATACAGATGAAGGAATATAACTATCGCCAACCGGAAGTGTCTTTATTAGTTGAGAGTAAATCGAGTCACGAGATAAAAGGCCATGGATCGAATTACTTATATGCTGAGCATTTCAAAACATTAGAGGAAGGACAGACTATATGCAAGCATCGCCAACAGGCTTTGGATTGGCAACGTGAAACATTTGTCGCCGAGACAGATTGCCGTGGTTTGGTGCCAGGACAGAAGTTTGAGCTTTGCAATCATCCTGAGCCTGATTTTAACCAGGAATACTTGATCATTGAAGTTGAGCATATGGCGACTCAATCAAGTGCTGATCCTGATGGTACTGAATCCAATGACGCGCTGTATCGTAATAAGGTGCTATTAATACCGGCGGGAATAGACTATCGAATGCCTACGCGACCTGCACAAAAAATATACGGAAGTTTTTCAGCCATGATTGAGACGACGGGTGGCGACTATGCTTATCTCGATGATCAAGGACGCTATCGTATTCGACTGCCTTTTGATATCGGTGATGCCAAACAAGGTGAAGCGAGTCATTCAGTACGTTTGTCTCAGCCCTATAATGGTGATCAATATGGTTTTCATTTTCCATTGCACGCGGGTACAGAAGTAGTGTTGACCTGCGTGAATGGTGATATAGATCGTCCTATGCTTATTGGTGCGGTCAGTAATCCAAATACTCCTTCTCCCGTGACGAGTCAGAATAAATCCCAGAATATCCTGAGAACCTGGGGTGACAACGAACTCGTGATGGAGGATATGAAGGGTAAGGAACGCATTGATTTGTTTACCAAGGATAAGAAAAATATTCTATCGCTTGACGCTAAATCGGATGGCCATGCTATTAAGCTGGCGACAGAAGAAGGCAAAATGGAAATCTCTGCCGCGAAAACGATTCTTACGGAATCAGGCGATACGCATACCATGGAATCAGGCAATGATCATATCGTGACTATAGAAAATTCTCAAAAGTTAATGACCAAAAATAAAGAAATTGAATATCAAGCAGCAACTGATATAAAAATGAAAGCGGGTCATAATATTAAATTGCACGCAGAAAAAACTAACATTGAGCAAACCGCCAGTAAAAATATGATTATCAAGGTTGGTGAAACCATGTCAATGGAAGTGCAAAATAAGAATATGCAAATTAAGGTTAATTCCGGATCTTTAGGAATCAACGTGGCTAAGGCAATCACCATAAAAGGTGAGGGCGGAGGGGTCATTCACATAGGCCAGGCAGGTGCCAGTATTGAAGTCACGACAGGTGGTAATTTGATAGTCAAAGGTAAAAAAGTTGATATTACAGGGAATAATATTAATATCAAAGGGTCGAAAATCAGTAATAACTAGGACTTAATCCTATCGAGTCTTGTGGAGAGTGAGTAATGGCAATGCATAACAATATAAAGCACTCGGTGTTAACACTAGAGACTTCTGAAAACTTAAATTCCTTAGCCACTGTAGTTTTGGTAAGTCACTACGAGGCTATGTTTGTGACGCTTCCTGGGTCAAGTCAGGAGTATAAAATTGTAGCTCATTTGAATAATGTCCCTCCATTGCAAGAGGGGGATCAGGTATTAGTATTGAATACACAACAAGGGTTAGTGGTAACAGGCTGTATACGCGCTGAGTCCGAGTCACCACTGGATGGTCTGAGTTATAAAAATGGAAAGTTAAACCTTAGGGCGGGAAAATCTATAAAAATCCAGTCTGGCCCAGCTGTGATTGAGCTTACTGCTGATGGGAAAATAAAGATCGACGGTAAAAACATTTACAGTATCTCTGAAGGACGGCATAGACTTCAGGGAGCAACAATAGAGCTAAATTAAGCGCTTTGAATAGGACAAGTTTGATTTAAACTTCCTCGAATTTTATTCAACCAATAGTAGACGTAGATGGATATCTCTCATTTAGACGAACATTTTGAATTGGCTTTAGCCTTATATCGTCAACGAAAAGGTCTGCTCAAGGAAGCTTGTGCGGATTCTCGTATATTAGAAAGTGTTGAGCATAGGTTGCGTGCGCATTTATTCGTCTTATCTCACTATATTGATAATGAAGAAGATGAGCCGGCTACAGAGCATGAAGTTTTTGTTTTTTTGGCAAGACGTATTTTGGCTTTTAACAATACGACAAAAGTAAAAGCCTGGAATTTTGCGATTGATTGGCTCGAGGAGTCGGGTGCCAAGGCAGAAGGGGCAAAGACAGCATTGATTTTATTTCCTCTGTATGGTGATTACGCGTCGTTACTAGAAACGGCTTATCAAGAAAGGCAAGAGTTACGTGCAACGATCGTTAATATTTGGCAAAAGACCGATACTAATATTGCAACTGAAATAGTACGACAGTCTGATTTATTAAGTTTAACTTCTGAGTTGCAAATTGCTATTGTGGAATATGCCGCTCGTCGTGAAGAGTATAAAATCGATTTTTTTAAAAATCACTATATGTCGCTTGTTAATGGTAAGGGGGAAGTTCATTTACATTTGCTAGAGACTTCTATTTTTGCGGGTTTGATACGTGGCGATGGCAATGCTAAAACCGCGCTATTACGGGGGATTGAACAGTTTCCTGATTCACCTGTTCAGCGTCGCCTCCTCAGGCTTGCGGCGTTAACAGGAAGTAGTGAACTTTTAAGCGTACTCGATGCTTATAAAGAGACCTCTTCGTCTGCTTATTATTTATTGGCATTGCACGGTAATAAGCGCGCTGTCACTATGATCACTGAAGGCCTGAAACAAGCGAATCAGCTTGAAGAAGCTGAGTTTGCGTGGCATTTACTGACTAATGTTAGTTTGCCGAAAATTGCACGGATGTATCTCGCAGCGGATTCAGAGGATGATTTTGATGATGACTACGATGACGAAATTTTTGAGCTGGATGAAGAGTTCGCCGAAGATGATGAGGTGGACACTGTACCCGATGTTTCCTTCGCGATTCAGTGGTGGAGTGATAACAAAGAAACATGGTCTGAGGAAGACAGGTACCTGAAAGGGCAATCAATTGCTAAAGGGAAGATGGCTAAGTTAATAATTTTGACTACCGGTAAGTTGGGCGTAGATTTATTGGATGCGCTTTCGCTGGAGTTGAAAATGCCGATACAAGATTGCTCCCAATCATGGTTTGTAATACGTAAACAAGTGTTGGAAACCTATTCCAGTGATAACGATTCACTTGATTTGAGTATGGCTGAGAGCAATAGTCGAGCTAACCCTAAAGTGGCTCGCAAACGGACGCCTACTAAAATGGGGAGGCCCTTTGCCAGGGCGCAGTAACCTGGTTCAATCATCAGTTAGGGGCCTATGAAAGCTCTGGGTGAGTTAGCGTTGTGGCCTTATAGAGTAGAAGTGTGCTGATTGTGTTGAAAATCATTCCAATTTCCAGGCTTTGCGTGGAAGATAATTTTTCAAGTAGTACTATTGAGCCGCACTCTTAATCTCGCTAACTAGAATTTTTTTAACAGATCTTAGTCAGGTTGCGTTTCGTTATTTTTTTCTGCATCTTCAAAGTCAAGATCAAAATCCAGATCGAAATCTGCATCAAGTTCGGCATCTGTCGTATGAGTAGTATCAGGTTCTTTAGCGCTATTTTCCACTTTTGGTTTTAGCTCAGGAGAAGGCTTCTTACTTGAACCAACGACTTTACTCGCGTGTTTTAGGTTATGTATGTCTTCAATATTTCGAAGAAGCTGCGTGTTTGCTTCAGGCGGTATTTCAACCGCGTTTTTACTTGCGTGGGGGTTCTTGCTTGATTTCTCTTCCAGTAGTTTTTTGATGGTGGAAACGCGGGTTTCCAGTTTGGGCTTGCTTGCGGGTTCTTGAACACTTTCGTTACTTTCAGTAGGTTTCGGGTTTATGTTTTCGTTTGAAATGTTAGTCCCCGTAGGGCGTATAATAGGTTTAGTGGTAAGGTCCTGCAGTTGTTTTGAATTTACTGATGACGCGAAATTATTGACTGGCGCAGCTTGAATTCCTGGAAAGCTTGGCGAGGTCATTGGGAAGGCAAGCGACTCAGTATTAGTGGCCGATTTTTGCCAAAAGAAATAGAACCCACCGATGACAGACACGTTTTGAATATGAGTGTACTCCACTTTGTGTACTGCTTGTACCGATAATAACTGCCATCCCTCGGCTCCCATCTCGTTAAGGTGTTTATTATAGAGTGCCGTATTGAGCTCAGTAGTAATGACCCCGGCATTTGGATCAAAGGCTTCGGCTGATGAGCCTGGCGGAAGATCTTGATGTTCAACGGGTAAATAGGTCATTTTCATTTGCATAAACTGTCTCTCACGTAATGTCAGAATATTGATTAATCGACAAATATATAAACGTCAAAAGCCTGAAAAAGGGTGATTTTAAAGAGATACGAGTAAGTGGTCGCCGTATTTCTATCGTCTTGAAATATTCAGGCTCTAAGTCAAAAAAGGTTTCTATAGCGTATTGATTTAATCGTTACGCTATTCGTAAGGTAAGCTGCTCATGAAATTGGCTGACTCTTAAGCATAAATCCATGAAATCGCTTGGTTGTGTATAAAAATGCCGCGATATTGTAGAATGAAGCTGAGAGGTTTTGCTAAAAGACAGAATGGTATATATTGAGGCAAATAGATGAAAATAAGCTTTGATTTATAACCAAAAAATCGGGTTTTTTCGTTAATTAAGAGTGATAAATCTTTGTATGAATCATGATAGTGATAATTAGATTAGAGGGTACTAAAAATATCGTCAGAAATTTTGACCTAAAAGGGTGTTTGTAGCGGGTTTCTTTTTACCTCTGGCATTATAGGAGTTGTTTGTGAAGAGAAGTCTCGTTAATCCTGTGTACAGAGATTTATATAAAAAAATAAATTAACTAGAGAGCATGTAAACTGCATGAGTCAGCAAGGCCTAATACGTTATTGTACACCAGTCATCAATTTATACAGTGAATTGCTGTGGATGGATGAGACACTTTCTGATGTGAGTGATTTATCTGAAGAGCTCAAGGGCTTAATTGAATCCACCGAAATTGAATTAAAATCTTCCGGGTTTCATAAAACGATAGTGAAGCATGCCTCCTATAGTCTGTGTTGTGTGATCGATGCGGCGATAAATCGCGTTAAAGGCTTACCCGGTCAAGATATGTCTTTCAACGAAAGCTTACTCTTCTCCATTCATAATGAGTCGCCAGATTCAACTAAAATTTTGAACTTAAGTCGGTTGTTATTAGACCAGAAGGTTAAAGTTGACCATTCTGAATTATTTGGCCTGATTTACTTGCTTCTTGAAATGGGTTATGAAGAGCAAATACAGTTATCGATGGAGAGTCAGGATTTGATTGCGACCATTAAAAGTGAATTATCACAAAAAATAGCGTCTCACCACAAGCCCATGATTAGTGCGATGAAAAATGGGTTTGTCTCAGAGCAAAAAAAAATGAAACGGCGATCTTCAATGCCTTTGTGGGTATCACTTTCATTGGTTGTTTTGATCTTGACGGCAACGCATCATATCGCAGATTTATTTCTCACTAAGTATTACAGTACTGCAATCGAAAATTTACTTACTTCGAATAATTACAAAAAGACTCCATAATGTTCAATTATTTCAGAAACTACAACATTCAAAACCCATGGCATAAAATCGGTGTGTTAGCCATGGCCGTTAGTGTCTGGTTACTAATTTATAAAAGACCATTAATTGCGGCAATCATTAGTATTGCTACATTGCTTGCTTGCTTTTATGCAGTTAAAATATTTAATACTAAACTTAAGAATAAAGAGAATAGTATCCTTAGGGGTTTGGAAGAGGATAGTTCCGATATAATTCGGAATATTGTGACTAATTCTAAAGACCCACTGCCTGATGAGAATCAGTTTAGTAATTTGATCACACGGCTTCTTAATCAATATTCGCGTACTGATAATATTCCCTTTTATTTCTTTATTGACTCGGATTCTAGTGCCAATCAAGCCAGTATTGATAATTTACTAAAAAAATCAGGGTTGGTTTCAATTATTGATCCTGGTATCGATAGTCATTTGGAGGCCTGTCAATCGAATATCGACCATTACTATTTTGATTGGTGGTTTACCAGTAAGGGAGTGATTATTGATTTATCGATTTTACTGGATGGTCGAGATACTGAGGAGCTCAATGCCGGTCTTGTTCAGATTGAAAATCTTATTAGTTTTTTAAAGAAATTTGGTGCCAATGTTGTAAAGGGTATGATTTATACCATTCGTGCTGATAGCTTGAAGCCAGAGAAGCAATCCATCCTTGGCAGTCACGTTGCGCAGATGACTATCATTGCGCAAACGATTTCAAAAAATTTGCATTCGCCTTTAGATTACAATTTACTCATTCAAAATGCTCAGGAAGTAGAAGGCTTTAGCGATTTTTCCAAATATTATAGTGAAGCAGGGCATTTCTCGCCAATTGGTACTCAGTTTAGCGATAATGATGTAGAGGCGGGGTTGGTCCATTTTACGGACTCTCTTAATGCCTTTATGTTGTTGATGCTGCAAAAAGATAGTCGGCAACTATGTAACTCTCAGGGAAATAGTGGACTTGTTCATAATATTAACCAGCTTTACCCTTCTATATTGAGTATTGCGAAGTCCTTAAGTGATGTGCAATGTAAGTCTGAGTGTAAGGGGCTTTACTTTATTGATGCTGGGGATTCTGTCGAATCAGGTTTAGGCGATCCAAATTCTCAATATTTTGGTCAGCAGAATGGCCAATCTAATTCGGCTGTCCTAAGAATTATGTTATCGAATATGGGTAAAGCGAGCGGGGACACTCGAACGTCATCAATGCCAGGGGCGATTACTTCAGTCGTATTGTTAGTAAGCGGCTTGTCCATACTTCTATATATGTTTGTCGACAATTATACAAAAATAAAACACATGGATAACATTCCAACAGTAAAGCAGTTGACAAAATACAGGGAGTTAACGAATAGTAATACGAGTTTAATTGATAAAGCACTCAGTTTGATAGCTTATTCCGTCTCGAGTCAATTGCTTGCAGCCCCTTCCTCAACAGCAGTCGGTCCCGCTATTGCCAACAATAATTCAGGGAAATCTGATACAAAAGATTTATTGAGCCGAAATGCAGTGCTCAGTGATACAGCGTTAACGTTAAATGATCAGTCACTTCATTTGTATCTGTTGAGAGCAGTGTATTCAAGCGTTCGTCAAAAACCAGTATTACCTGTCTTACAGTCTACTAATAAAGACTTATCGCCATTTCTCGAATCACCCGAAAATCTGGTTATCCCGTATGAGTTTAGTCAAGCTGGGTACAGTGTTATCCGGAAAAATATTGATCTACTAATTTCTTTATACGTGAAAAAATCTATTAAAATGCGTCAAGAAAAAGGTATGAATAGCCTGAATATTATTCGCTTACGCGAAAAGATTGTTGCTTTACATATTAATGCGCATGTGAACTACTGGTTAAATTTATTTAAGAATGTAACTTTTAAGCCGGTGCATACTAGAAACGAAGCGAAAAGGGTGCTAGCCGTTTTGGCGAGTAAGCAAGAGTTTTCGATTTACTTGAAAATTTTGGCGGATCATCACTTGCCTTCATATAACAATTCAACGGTTAATCAGTTTAAAGAATATCTTGAGAAAATGGATAATAGCTACAATCATCTGGAACAGATAAAAAGATTAGCACAAAATATTGTCAATCCAAAACTAGATAAGGCGAGCCGTTTAATTTTGTCTAAAATTAATGTTGCAGGGCAACATAATCCTTTACAGAAAAGTTATTTGCGAAAGGTCGAAGTTAGTATTTTAGCTATTTTAGAGAATAGAAAAATTACAGGTTCTGGAAAAGGAACAAGCAATGCTGGTACTAAAGTCACTGGTACTCAAACGACTGGCACTACTGGTACTAAAAGCGCTGGCACCCAAACTGGCGGCGCTACTGGTACTAAAGTCACTGGTACCCAAACTGGTGGCGCTACTGATACTAAAGGCAATGGTACTCATGCGACTGATGGCGTTACTGGTACTAAAGTCACTGGTACTCATAAAACGGGAGGCAAGGGTACGGCGGGTAATTTTACGCCTCCAACTTCTAATCAAAGTAATTCACTTGCTGGTCGAAAAACAATAATTGCTGAATGGAATAAAAATATTTATCAGTTTTGTGCTCGTAACATTCGACGTAGGTATCCGGTGGCTTACAGTGCAAATGCTACTGTAAAAATAAATTACTTTAAGCAGTATTTTGGCCGTAGTGGAAAAATTCAACTTTTTTATAAAAATAAATTGAAACAATATATTATTGTAAGTAGAGGGCCATATCGTTGGAATAAGGCGGGCAAGGAATTAAAGCTGGGAAATAGAATTTTACGGCATATAGAGGCAGTACAAACAATAAAACGGGCCTGGTTCAGAGGGGGCTCACTTCAACTAACGGTTAATGTAAGGCCTGAATTTTTATCACGTAATGCGGTTCGTTTTGAGTTGACGCTAGGGCGTTCGTATATCGGATATGAACGTCGTGGCAAGCAATACAAAAAATTGAAATGGAGTCCACGCGGTCGAGGGTGGGTAGTCCATTACGCCTTTCTTAATGGGCGTGATGATCTTATAGAGGGAAGATTTCCGCGTAATAAATGGTTTTGGGTTCGTTTTATGAACAGAACGTTACGGGGCCGAAATGGCTTGATCGATATTCAGGATAGGGGGTATAGAATGCTGTTTCATCTTGAGCGTACACGTGCTGCGGTGCATCAGTTTAAAGTCATCAATAATTACAGTTGCCTGAAGCTATAAAAAAATATTTTTGAACGTCTGTAAAGTATGTTGCTGTTATAGATCAAGTACTTAAGAATAGGGCGCGCTATCCTTTTTATGCTGACTATTGACTGCCCAAATCAACTATGATAATTTCGCTTCCACTGAAAGTGGCCCCTTTAAGGGTTAATAGGGAATACAGTAAAAGTCTAATGCTTGATGCTGTAGCTGCCCCCGCAACTGTATATGTAGAGTGAGTGCTCAATTGGCTAAAATAGCCACAGTCACGATAATAATATTATTGGAAGGCTGAGTACTAATGAAGACGCATAAGCCAGGATACCTGCCACTATCACGTCGTCCTTCCTGTCCACGTGGGGTGTATAGGTGCGGAATCCGATAGTGACGACGTAGGATTCTACGTTGTTATTTTTTCGGATCACTATTTTTTATTTTACCTATATTGATCCTTTCAATTTTGCGATATAAATACTGCGTACGCCGTAGTGCTTAATATTGCCAATGTCGATTCCTTTTTGTGTACTTATTGTCTCGAGACTTTCAGATCTTGAGCGGTTTTTATTGTACGAATAATTATAACTCTAGTTAAGGGACGCAAATGGTCATTGTATTTAATAAATTAAAAAGCATGTCGTTACCGTTACAAGTAGTGAACGTGTTGTTCATGTCGTTGTTTAGTGTAAATGCTTTTTCTAATGATAGTTTTAATAAGGAAAAAGAAGTGGTTGTCTCCGCAAGTCGTATTCCTGTAGAAGCGAGTCGTGTTGGAAGTTCAGTTACCGTGATTACTGCCGATGAGATCAAGAAATCACAAGCGACTTCTATTGGTGATATCTTGCGTAGTGTGCCTGGCGTCGCGGTTTCACGAACGGGTGCGCGAGGAGGTAAAACTCAAATTCGAATTCGGGGTGCAGAAGGAAATCACACGCTGGTTATTATTGATGGAGTAGAAATGAATGATCCGGCCAGTGGTTCGGAATTCGAGTTTGCTCATTTATTAGTGTCAAATATTAAGCGCATTGAAGTACTAAGAGCGCCCCAGAGTGCTATTTATGGGAGTGACGCGATCGGCGGTGTTATCGTTATTACGACCAAAGGCGGAACAGATAAAAATATCAATAGCGTGTCCATTGAAGGGGGGACTTATAATACTCTTAGCGTCAATGCCAGCAATCGCGGGGGCAGTAAAAAATTCAAGTACGCCATAGGAGTAGGCCGTTTTAAAACAGATGGTTTCTCCACTTTTAATGAGCGTAACGGTTTTACTGAGAAAGATGGTTATACGAATGAAGCGTTTAACTTAAAACTTAACTATTCGTTAAGTGATATCCTAAGTTTTTCTTTGGTTCTACGCAATGTAGATGCCAGTGCTGACTCAGATAGTATTGTTTTTGGAACAGGAGCAAGTGACACAAATGATGTAGTATTGACGGAGCAATCTTCTGGTCGATTCGCTGCTAAGCTCGATTTATTAGGAGGTCGCTGGACTCATAACTTAGCGTTCGGTGAATCGCGTTCAAATACTGATTTTGAAACAAACGGTACAAGAACATTTCGCTTACGCGGAAAAAAACAAAAGCTGGACTATCAGAATAGTTTTGTCTTTGGAACTGAATCTTCTGAACACATTATCGTGACTGCATTTGAGCGAGAAAATGAAAAGAGTTTATCCGAAGGATTCAGCACCTTACGCAGGGATATCACTAATCTGGGGTATGCTTTAGAATATCGGCATAGCTATCGTAAAAAACTTTTTACCTCGCTTTCATATCGTTTCGATGATAATGATATATTCAAGAATGCGCAAACGGGTCGTGTAACAGTGGCTTATAAGCCTTCCCACTTAAAAAACTACCGTTTACATGCAAGTTATGGAACGGGCGTGAAGAATCCTACCTTATTTGAGTTGTTTGGCTCTACGTCTTCATTTACCGGAAATCCAAATCTTACGCCCGAGAAAGCTAAAGGTTATGATGCTGGTGTTGAATTTAAGTTTTATAATAAGAGGCTTAAGCTTGATGTGACTTATTTTAATCGTGAAATCACCGATTTAATTACAGGGTCAGGCACAACAGCAGTCAATTTAAATGGAGAGTCTCCTACCGAAGGGATTGAGCTAAGTTTAAATTGGAATTTCTCGTCTAAAGTAAAGTTTAATGCCAATTACTCATTTACGAATGCTAAAACATCAAGTGGTGAGCAACAACGAAGGCGTCCACGCAATAAATTGTTTCTGGGGTTGAGTTATAAGCCTGCCAGAAAGACTTCTTATAATGTAAACCTGGTTCACAATGCAGGTCGGGTTCAAAATCTATTTGATGCCTCTTTTAACACGACGCGGGTGCAACTAAAAAATTACACTGTGGTAGGTTTTTCTCTGAGGCACCAATATAGTAAGTCTTTTTCACTAAATGCCAGAATCGAAAATATTTTTGATGAGCAATACGAAGAAGTGGTTACTTATGGAACCTCAGGCAGAGCTTTTTATGTGGGCATCAATGCCATTTTTTAGATTTCATCTATTTGGGGGCTTGTTCGAAAATGATTATGAGTCCTAATTATAAGGGGTGGATTTTCGGCATGGCTGTTCTATTGAGCAGCCATGCTTTTTCAATTGACCCACAAACAGAGAGTCCTGAACGGGTGGTCTCTATAAATTTGTGTACTGATGAGCTAGCGATACAGCTGGCAAAATCAGGGCAGTTAGCGGCGGTCACCTTTCTGGTGAAAGATCCTAGGTCCAGTATTTACTGGAAATCTGCGAAACCTTTTAGTTCTCACAATAATTCGCTTGAACAAATAGTGAGTTATAAGCCTAAATTGATATTGGCCAGCCAGTATACTCCGCCTGCCTTGCTGATTCGCCTAAAGCAGTTAGGGTTTAAAGTATTTGTACTAGCAATTGCGAAAACACTTAATCAAGTTAACAATAATATTCTTGCCGTGGGCGACAAGTTAGGAAATGTCACGGCTGCTAAAAATCTCGTTAAGCAAAATATAAATAGTGTTAATAAAATTGGCAAGAGTATGGACTTTAAGCGAGTGCTCAATATTGTAATCTATCTTCCTGGAGGAGTGAGTCATTCGGGTAAAGGCTTAATGTCACAATTGGTCAAAAGGGTCGGCATGAGAAATATTGCGACCGTCAAAGGCTATACGGGTTGGCGATCGGTTTCTATCGAGCAATTATTGGACTGGAACCCTGACTTATTGATCGTTATTGAAAGTTATTCGCGGGTTCGCTCGATGGCTAACGAGTTATTTCGTCATCCTTCAATTCAGTATTTTAGGAATCAAAACCGCATTATTTATATTCCTGTTCAGTGGCTTAGTTGCGGCAGTCCCTCTACTGTTAGAATACTAAAAGAACTTATTATGGCACGGACTCAATATATTCGTCAGCAACGGTAATAAATATGAAGCCAACTATTAGACTAAATATTATTTTAACAATATCATTGCTGATATTGTCTGTAGTGTCTATATTTATTGGTGATCTAGATCGGTTCAGTTTTTCATTTCCTGCTAACTCTGAAATTCGTCAAATTGTATTTTATGATATTCGTTTGCCGCGATTACTCTTGGCGTTATTAACAGGTGCAACGTTAGGATTGGCTGGCGCTGTTTTGCAAGGCCTGCTCAGAAATCCTCTGGCAGAACCCGGTATTATTGGAGTATCAGGTGGTGCTGCACTTGGATCAGTGTTAGTTATTTATTTTAATATAGTGGGAGCAACGAGTTTATTTTTACCCTTAGGCGGTATTGTCGGTGCAATAGTGAGTATGATCTTGTTGTATCTTTTGGCAGGTAAAGGGGGGCATTTATATAAGTTAATTCTCGCGGGGATTGCGATAAATTCACTCGCAGCGGCACTGACTGCCTTGGCACTTAATCTGGCCCCAAGTCCGTTCGCTTTATCAGAAATACTGTTTTGGCTTATGGGTTCAGTCAGTAATCGCTCTATGGAACATGTTTGGATTTTACTGCCCTTTGTTTTGATCGGAATTTTATTACTTTCTTTCTCAGCCCGTGGCCTTGATGCGCTGACGTTGGGTGAGAAGGGCGCAACTAGTGTGGGAATTAATGTTAAGCAACTGAAGACGATTGTTATTATTGGGACAGGGATAGCGGTCGGGGCTTGTGTTTCTATTACGGGTTCAATCGGGTTTGTCGGGCTAATCGTTCCTCATATATTGCGTCGTTATGTCAATTATCGGCCGGGTGCTTTGTTGCTGCCCAGCGCTATAGCGGGGGCTATGTTACTAGTGATAGCGGATACAATAGTACGTATCATTCCCTTAAATGTAGAGTTGAAGCTTGGTGTTGTGACAGCGTTAATAGGTGCGCCATTTTTTATCTATCTGGTGTTAAGTGTAAAAAATCAGGATAGCTTAAGTCAATGAATGACTTTATTTACAAAGCGGAAAATGTAACATTACTCAGACATAAAAGAGAGGTGCTGAGTGATGTGTCAGTCGCCATTAAAGCAGGCGAAGTCACAGGTCTAATCGGGCCAAACAGTGCAGGCAAATCGACGTTGCTGGAGGTTTTGTTAGGTTTCTTGTTGCCTGCTACAGGTACAGTGAGACTTAAGGATAAATTGTTAAGTCAATGGTCGGCGCAGGATTTGGCGCGGACAGTCGCGTATATGTCACAACAAGCTTTTGCACATTGGCCTATATCCGTTTATGACTATGTCGCTCTGGGTCGAATACCTTATCAGCGTTTTGGGCAAAAAGTTGGCGCTCAGGATTTGTGTTCTATTGAACAAGCACTTGAGAAAGTTGACCTTGAATGTTTGCGTAATCGTCCAGTCACTGAACTGTCAGGGGGTGAGCTATGCAGAGTCTCCTTGGCACGTGTTTTGGCGGTAGAAGCTGAAGTTTTACTTGTGGATGAACCTACCGCGGGACTTGATCCTGGTCATCAACTCTCTATCATGCAAATTCTTCAGCAAGAGGCGAGCAGAGGAAAAGCGGTAGTGATTGTTATTCATGACTTGTCACTGGCGGGCCGTTTTTGTGAATCTTTATGGTTAATGAATAATGGGAAAGTGATTTGTACGGGAGAGCCTTGTGAGGTACTAACTGATCGAAATTTATGCGATGTGTATAAAGTAACTGCAAAAATAGTAAAATCCAGGCCTAAAGAAATTGTCATGCCCTGGAGTTTAATTGAGAAGGAAGGGTTGCAAGGGAAAGTGGCGGATGACTAACATAGCGCGATTGTTTGCTAAAGAGTACGAAACATATATACCAACGAAGAAGCATTCGAGTATGGTTTACGCGTTACTATTATCGGCCTTGTGGCATTTGGTCATATTCGTTTTGCCATCAATTTTGCAGCTATTTTCTGTTGAGAGAGAGATTCTTAACTTAGCCGCAGCCAATAAACCAGTGATCACAATTCAGCTAGTGGCTGCAGAAGAAGGAGAAACTAAAAATAATATAAGAAGCACACAAAAAAGGGGAAGCATCAAGTCTACCGCCACACGTCAAAAGAGAAGTTTTAGTCAAACGAAAAAAGTTTCGACGTCGAATAATATTACTAAAAAATCGAGTTATCGTTATTCAAAAAAAATTAGACCTAAGCATCGGATTAAATATGCTCAGCGTAAATCTCCTGGAAAAGAGAAAGAGACTAAACCTGCTCTCGCTAATTTTTCTTCATCTGCAGGAAATAAAGGCGATCGCCCTCCGTTATTTCGGATTGGTAGTGCAAATAATCCTCGTCCTCTGTACCCCTATCTGGCAAGAAAGAGAGGGTGGCAAGGCCGAGTTGTGTTGAGTGTTTATGTGAATCAGAGTGGGTTTGCGGTGAAAGTAATCATTAAAAAAGGAAGTGGCCACTTAATTCTTGATCGCTCTGCTATGCTAACGATAGAAAAATGGAAGTTTAAACCGTCACTCAGAGGTGGAAAAAAGGTTGCTGCAATTGTGCCTGTGCCTGTTAAATTTGTCTTAATCCAATAGTCGTCGTACAAATATCAAAAATGGGCAGACCTAATAAGTTAAAGACCTAAAATATCTGCCCCTTTTTTATGCTTATAATGAGTATAATCTATAAGCCCAGCAATCATCGGTCCTTTTAACGATCGAGAGGTCTTCCAACAAATCTGATGCGCATGGTTCGACCTGGTTCTCGTCTTACGTCGCTATGGTATCTTCTTCCTCTAAACTTATAATAAGCGCGAAACCCGGTTAAGCGACGCTCTTCATGGTAATTATTGACTCGGCGACAGACTCGGCGAGTTTCTCTATGCGCTTCTGTACGATTTTTTCCAAGGGAATTACCAATGAGCGCGCCAATTCCCGCACCTGCCACCGTTCGTGCGTTACGGCCCCCATGGCTCTTATTTTTGCCTAGTTTTCGGCCAATCGCTCCACCTATAATTGCCCCTATAATAGCCTTCCCAGTCGATGATTTTTTATGAGTGTCCTCCGTAGTCTCATAATAACAATCTCGATTTGGCTGGTTAACTCTTACATAGCGGTATAGCGGTCGTACATCGACTACTGGAACTCTTTCGATATAAGCAGGTGATGCGTCGCGATGTCGGTTTTGGTTCGAGGCACTCACAGATGTGATGCCAGCAATTGACACGACTATTACTGCTGATAGGGATGTTGATAGTTTCATGTTATAACCTCCAGAATTAATATTACGGTATTGAAAGATGATCATGAACATAGGTTTGAATTTACCAGTGATTCATAAGTCTTAAAAGTCTTTCTTTGTAGTATCAAATTAGTCTTTAAACAGATCTTTTAGGTCTTTTTTTCAAATCAGTTTCTAAAGTAATAACAGAACCTGATTTTATAAATTATTTGAACGATGAATCTGTCAATCAATACTATTATCTTGAATAGTGGGAAAAACTGATAAGCGAGTCTTGTTCAGTGTTTCCTAAAACAATTCATTGTACTATTTAGTATAAAGGCTTTTTTGAATCCGACAAGAAACTTCGTAGGGTTGTAGTGGTTTAATAAACAAAGCTCAACGATTGCGATACTAGAAGCAGACTCATCCTTTATGTCAGTTGAACAAAAAATTTGACTTAGATCAAGTATTGGCTCTGTTCGTAGTGAACGTGTCTCTAGTTGGGATGTGTTGACTTAGGAGTAGAGCAGTTCCTAAGTAGGAACCACTATTGACCTGAGCTAGGTTATTGAGTTGTTCCTGCCGCTAGCATTCTGCTTTAGCTGCAGTATGTAGGGGGTAAGCATAACAAGGCTCACCACACAATAATACTATGTGATGAGTCATGTTAAGTACTACTGATTACTGCTTAGTAGTCATCAATATTGTCAAGGCTACTGTGAGAAGTTGCCTTGGCGTTACGAATTGTTTTTGATTTATACACTTCTGTCACATTATAGTCGTCGGGTGAATTGAGGCTAATCTCTTCGTTGACGTTAAGTTGGCCTAATGTTTTAGCATTGTTAACCATTGCCACGTCATAATCGTCATTCAAGTCAAATTGCGAATTCATAGCCGATGCATTGAAAGAGATCGCTAACCCTACGATAGCCACTAATGAAGCCAGTTTATTCTTAATCATAATATTCTCCAAATTTCAGTTAAATTAATTTTTGTGTGGCGGATTTTTTCGTCGCACAAAATTGCTTTGAGTATTAACATGAATAATGGTGACTTGATCAAGGTCGTTTATTCAGTGTAAACATCTAGTACGAGGAACCAGGAATGTTAGCTTTAGCGAAATATCACTAATAAGCAGTGTTAAATTAAAAGAGATGTTGAGTTTCTTCTAATGCCTTTCGCTTGTTAAGGTAACAATTTATTGGTCGCTAAATTAACGTTGCCGGCTTAATTACAAATGCTGTACTAATGTTCCTGATTTCGTTGCACACCACTATGACCGTGGTTTAAGAGATGAGTTCAATATAATTGTTTGCTTAAATAGAATTAGTGAAGATATTTATTATTGTATCGATTCGAATGACCCTATATTTATTCTTAGTAGAGTACTGAGTCTATGGGTTTTATTAACAAATACAGGTAGTTTTGTTTAATCGAAATATATTCCCTTAAATTTTAAATAAAGTATAAAAAAATCGAACAGGAAAAAATATTTAATACTAGAAATGGGCTCAGTATTGTCGTCTTATCCGATAATCTTGATTTAAGTCAATCAAGTATCTACTGTGGTGAGTCAAAATTTAGAAAATGCGTGTTTTATGTCTCCATTATTTAAGGGCTATTTTCTTGCTGGCATAAACGCAGCTTGCGACTAATATATAAGTATCGTACGGCCTTGTTTTTTTTGGTGGTTATTGGTCTTACTGATACTCTATTGATGATTAAATATGGAAAGGTTGATGAAATATGAAACTCGCTATGGTTGGACTGGGAAAAATGGGTGCAAATATGTGCCGTCGTTTAGTAAGAGCAGGACATGAACTAGTTGTTTATGATGTGGATGCTAACACAGCAGAGGGACTCGCTAAAGAACATGAAAATATTATAGCGACAAGTAATTATTCTGATATGTTATCCAATTTACCTGGCGCTAAAGTGATTTGGCTAATGGTGCCTCATCAATTTGTTGATCAAAGCATAGAGGAATTAATTGAGAGTGGTGTTGCTGCGGGAGATTTAGTGGTTGATGGTGGCAATTCAAATTACAAATTGAGCCAACAGCGTGCTGCAAAATTATTGGAATTGGGTATTCATTTCGTCGATTCTGGAACTTCTGGTGGTGTTTGGGGTCTCGAAAATGGCTATAGCCTTATGGTCGGCGGCACGGTAGAAGCGATTACTATTTTACGACCTGCGCTTGAAACTTTAGCTCCCGCAAAAGACGAAGGTTGGGGGCATGTGGGGCCTGCAGGTGCCGGTCATTATGTCAAGATGGTTCACAATGGAATTGAGTATGGAATGATGCAAGCTTATGCTGAGGGGTTTGAATTGTTAAATGCTAAAACTGAAATGAAACTAGAGCTGGGACAGATCTCCAAGATATGGCAGAAAGGAAGTGTGGTTCGCTCCTGGTTATTAGATTTGATTGCAGATGCCTTAAGTAATGACGAAGACCTTTCATCGTTTAGCGATTATGTTGACGACTCAGGCGAAGGTCGTTGGACTGTTCAAGACTCAATTGATCTCGCAGTGCCTACCCCAGTGCTTACTCTTGCGCTGCAAATGCGTTTTAGAAGTCGTCAGGAACTAGCCTATTCAGGTAAAGTGCTTAATGCAATGCGTGCCGGATTCGGGGGGCATACCATTCGATCCGCCAAGTAACTTATGATAAGAGCTGTTTTTTAGTGTGAGTTATATATCCCGTACAGCCGATAATTGAGGGAGTAATTGATGGAAATAGAGGGAACTACAGAGCCTGCCAATATTGTTATTTTTGGGGCGGCAGGTGATTTAACCAAACGTAAGTTGATTCCAGCTCTGGTTAAAATGCTACGCTGTGGCTTATTGCACCCAGCGAGTAAAATTATTGGCGTATTCAAGAACCGCACTCAAAAAGAGTGGGTTGATTCTCTATATATAGGTATTCGGAAATATGCTCCGGATGTCAGTATGGATGCTGAACAATGGGTTCAATTTAGTACGATGTTCAAAATGGTTTCAGGTGATCTGGAACAAGCTTCGACCTATGAGAGCTTAAAAGAATCACTGGAAACGCTAGGGGGTAAAGTACATGCCATGTTTTACTGTGCGGTGCCCCCTGGTTGGTATACCGCGATAGCAAAAGGTCTGCATCAAGCCGATCTGGTGAGCGAAAAAAATGGGTTCCGTCGTTTTGTGGTTGAAAAACCTCTCGGTGTTAATCTTGATACTGCACGAAAATTAAATTGCGAATTGCAAGAAGTGCTTCGTGAATCTCAAATTTATCGAATTGACCATTATCTAGGAAAAGAAAGCGTACAGAATTTATTGGTGTATCGTTTTACTAATAGCATACTTGAGCCGTTGTGGAATCGAAACTTTATCGATCACATTCAAATCTCGGCAGCAGAATCTATTGGCATAGAGTATCGAGCCAATTACTATGAAAACGCGGGAGCCCTGCGTGACATGATTCAAAGTCATTTAATGCAAGTAATGACTCTTGTTGCAATGGAGCCTCCGGTTGAGTTTACCGCGGATGCGGTAAGGGATGAAAAGATAAAAGTATTGCGGGCGGTTAGGCGGTTTTCAACGGAATCGATAAGTGCCAATACGGTTGCGGCTCAGTATGGCGCAGGTGAGATCAATGATTCTTCAGTCAATGCCTATGTTGCTGAAGAGGGGGTTTCTCCTGATTCCACGGTTGAAACCTTTACTGGCATCCGATTTCATATTGACAATTGGCGTTGGCAGGGAGTCCCCTTTATTTTGTGGACGGGCAAGCGATTGCCGCGACGGGTTTCTGAAATAGTGATTCGCTTTCGTCAAGTCCCCTTTAATTTATTTGACTCACATGCAAGTACTCCCTTGGCCAACTCTCTTGTGTTTCGTGTTCATCCGGACGAAGGGATTGCATTACGTATGAATGCAAAAATGCCCGGCCTCACTACTGATACACAGCGCATGGTAATGCGTGCACCTTATTCTGAAAATGGGCAAGACGTATCGGACGCATACGAAGTATTGTTGCATGATGTGCTGACGGGTGATGCCACCTTATTTTCCAGAGCAGATGAAGTGGAAGAATCCTGGTCGATCATTGAGCCGGTGCTTAATGCCTGGAAGGACAGGATGAATATTCATCGCTATCGTTCGGGCAGCTGGGATATTGATGAAATGGATACGTTACTTAAAGGTTGTGTGGGCGGTTGGCATAAACCAAAAAGATAGTGGTAATTTTTTTTAGTCGAAGGTATTAAGGCCGATAATATGCATCAATGGCACAGTTATAGTAGTTTTGAACAAACCTCTGAGGCGGCGGCCAATTATCTCGAACAGCTCATTAACCAAAGTCTGCAAGCGCGAGGAGTTTGTCATGTTATTTTACCGGGGGGTAACACGCCTATACTGACTTTTCAGTATCTGGCTAAAAAACCCTTACGCTGGGCTAATATTCATTGGTACCCAGGGGATGAACGTTGTTGTCCGGTAGGCGATCCTGCACGAAATGACGTCATGCTTGAAAAAAATTTATGGTCCTTATTGCCTGCTGAGTCAGTTTCAGAAACGAATATTCATACTATACCTGCAGAGCTGGGGGCAGAGGAAGCTGCTGAAGTTTATACTAAGCTTGTTTATGGAATATCCTGTTTCGATATTGCAGTGTTGGGTATGGGTGAAGATGGTCATACGGCCAGTTTGTTTCCTGGGAATAGTGCTTTGGCGGACAAGCGAAAAATAGTGCCGGTTTTTAACTCACCTAAAGCGCCGCCAGAGCGAGTCACATTTGGATTAGAGACATTGCAGGCGACCCGTCACAAGGTTGTATTAGCGTCAGGAAAGTCTAAATCGGTAATTATTGCACGAATAAAAAAGGGTGATCCACTGCCTGTGAATTGTCTGGGCGCTATAGAGTGGTATGTTGATCAGGACGCGATGAGTGTCTGATTTTATGAGAGGTAACTTAAATGCCAGAAGATAATCCAGCGTGTGGGACTGAGAGTGCTATCCTACAAAAACTTTCCACTGACCCCTGTATTTTGGCTGAAGATTTTCGGCGTTATCTTACTCGGCATTTAGGGCGATTTTTAGGCTGCGCCCCCCTTTATCTCTACGAAGCATTGGCGCTGACTGTACGTGACAGAATCATGACAGATTGGCGTGGTACCTGGAAGAAACACGATGTAAAAGGAGTGCGTAAAGCTTGGTATTTGTCTTTAGAATTTCTGATTGGCAGATCACTCGGAAATCATATTTTGAATCTCAATATTAAAGCCGAAACTAAAAGTGCTTTAAACTTGCTGGCATTAAGTCTCGAAGAGGTTAGCAGTGCAGAATTTGATGCTGGCTTAGGAAATGGCGGACTTGGCCGGTTAGCGGCTTGTTTTATGGAGAGCTGTGCGACATTGCAACTTCCAGTGGTGGGTTACGGTATTCGTTATGAGTATGGAATGTTTCGACAGGCGATTAAAAAAGGATATCAGGTCGAGGAGCCAGATCATTGGTTGAGAGATGGACATCCATGGGAGCTTGAGAGACCAGAATATACTCAAGCGATTAAATTTGGTGGCTACCTTGAACATATTATTGACAACAAGGGGGTCTCTCAATGCCTTTGGCTGGAAACCGCTGACGTTCTGGCTATACCTTATGATATCCCCGTTTCTGGTTACCAAAATGATACGGTTAATACGCTACGTTTGTGGAGTGCGAGCGCCACTAATGAATTTAGCCTTGATGATTTTAATGCGGGAAGTTACGGGGATGCCGTGGAAGCAAAAAATGATGCTGAACATATTACGATGGTGTTATATCCTAATGACAGCAGTGAAAATGGTAAAGAGTTACGCCTTAAGCAGCAATATTTTCTTGCTTCAGCCAGTTTACAAGATGTATTTCGCATTTGGGAGATTAACGAAGGACATGATTTCACTGATTTTGCGAGTCAAAATGTCTTCCAGTTAAATGATACACACCCTTCGATTGCCGTGGCAGAAATAATGCGATTGTTAATGGATCGTGAAGGCATGAGTTGGGCCGATGCCTGGGCCATTACCATTAAAACAATGGCCTACACCAACCATACTTTATTGCCTGAAGCACTCGAAAAATGGCCTGTCCCATTATTTGAAAAATTGTTGCCACGTTTGTTACATATTATTTATGATATTAACGCCCAATTTTTGAAAGAAGTTGCGCGAAAATGGCCGGGCGATAATGATCGCCGTAGTAGAATGTCTTTAATAGAAGAAGGTGAAGTAAAGCAGGTGAGGATGGCTTATCTTGCTATTGTCGGGAGCTTTTCTGTTAATGGCGTTGCCGCGTTACACTCCAATTTACTTTCGAACGGATTGTTTAAAGATTTTTATGAGCTATGGCCTCACAAGTTTAACAATAAAACCAATGGTGTCACGCCACGACGATGGGTGGCTCATGCCAATGAGCTAATGAGTGATTTAATTACTGACACTATTGGCGATGAATGGATTCGTGATTTTTCTCAAATAGAGAAACTTAAGCAGTACGCAAGCAATCAAGAATTCGCCCAACGTTGGCGCCAGGTGAAAGAGCAAAATAAACAGCGCCTTTCTGTGATGGTTAAGAAATATTGCCAGGTAGACTTTACTATTGATGCGATTTTCGATGTTCAAGTCAAACGGATTCATGAATATAAACGCCAGTTACTTAACGTCTTACATGTTATTCATTTGTACGACCGAATCAAGCAAGGTGATACAGACAATTGGACAAACCGATGTGTATTAATTGGGGGCAAAGCTGCGCCAGGGTATCAGTTGGCAAAACTAATCATAAAATTGATTAATAGTGTTGCCGAGGTGGTTAACAATGATCCGGCGACAAATAATATGCTTAAACTCGCTTTTATTCCCAATTATAATGTTTCAAAAATGCAAGTGATTTGTCCGGCAACTGATTTGTCAGAGCAGATTTCAACGGCTGGGAAAGAAGCCTCCGGTACTGGTAATATGAAGTTTATGATGAACGGCGCTATTACCATTGGTACTTATGACGGTGCGAATATAGAGATTTTAGACGCAGTCGGTGAAGACAATTTTTTGCTGTTTGGCTATAAAGCACATGAAATTGAGCCACTACGTATGGACTATAATCCACAAGGTTTGGTGGATCAAGATGAAGACTTAAAACGTGTTATTCATCTACTTCGTTGTAGTCATTTTAATACGTATGATCCGGGTATTTTTGATAATATCATTAATTCGCTACTCAATCCTTACGATCCCTGGGTCACTTTAGCTGATTTTCGGAGTTATATTGACGCACAGAGTAAAGCGTCAGAGTTGTATCAGGATACGAGTGCCTGGACTAAGTCGAGTATATTGAACACCGCGTCCAGTGGTTATTTTTCGACAGACAGAACAATGACGGAATACAATAATGATATCTGGAAACTATGAGAAGTAGACAGAAAATAGCAAAAATAAAATTTTACTCAATGGATTTTGAGTTTTTTTGGGCAGTATAAATATAACATGAATAAAGAAATGTCTAGTCAAATGTTGATGAATTTTGATCAGCAGCATATATGGCACCCGTATAGTGCGATGACTTCGGATTTACCTATTTTTCGAGTCGAATCAGCGCGTGGCGTCTATCTGACATTGGCAGGCGGACGTCGAATAATAGATGGCATGTCTTCCTGGTGGAGTGTTATTCATGGGTACAATCATCCTCAAATGAATAGTGCGGTAACGGTTCAACTACAGCAAATGTCTCATGTAATGTTTGGTGGCTTGACTCATGAACCCGCTATATTGCTGGCCAGAAAACTCGTTGAACTAACGCCACAACCCTTAGAAAAAGTCTTCTTTTCAGATTCAGGCTCCGTTGCCGTTGAGGTTGCCATGAAAATGGCAGTTCAATATTGGCATAGCAAGCAAGAACCTCAACGTAAAAAATTTATTAGCTTACGTCATGCTTATCATGGTGATACTTTTGCCGCGATGTCAGTGTGTGATCCTGGTACTGGGATGCATCACTTGTTTAATCAATTTATTCCACAACAAGTATTCATTGAGCAGCCAGCTTGTCGTTTCGGTCAGCCTTGTGAAGATGACGCCTTGCAGTCACTTGAATCTATATTGAGTACTCGTGATACCATTGCGGCAATGATTGTTGAACCCATCGTGCAAGGCGCTGGTGGGATGTGGTTCTATTCAGCCGAATATTTAGCAAAAGCTCGACAACTATGTCAACGTTACGATATTTTGTTCATTGCCGATGAAATTGCGACGGGTTTTGGTCGCACGGGTAAAATGTTTGCCTGTGAGCATGCAGATATCTCGCCAGATATTATGTGTGTCGGTAAAGCGTTAACAGGGGGTTATATGTCCTTGGCGGCCACCTTGACGACTGATAAAGTGAGTAGTGTTATTGATCAGGGTGAGCCGGGCATCTTTATGCATGGCCCCACCTTTATGGCAAATCCTTTGGCTTGCGCGGCTGCCTTATGCAGTATCAAGATACTGACCGAGTCTGGGTGGCAGGAGGAAATTGCCAGAATTCAGCGTGAATTGAAACAGAGGCTATTGATTTGCGAAAAAATGGATTCCGTTTCGGAAGTGCGAGTATTGGGAGCAATTGCTGTCGTTGAAATGAAAGAAGCGGTCAATATGAAATTGATTAGCACAGCTTTTGTTGAAAATGGGGTTTGGGTCAGGCCGTTTGGAAAGCTTGTCTATCTAATGCCGCCTTATATCATAACTAATCAAGAGCTTGAGAAGTTATGTTCAGCGGTGGTTCGAGTGTTAAGCGACCCGAATAATTACTGTTAACAAAAAAACGCCCCTTTCGGGGCGTTTTTCCGAGCGTTATGCAGCTTCTGCTGTTTCTGCAGCTTTTTCAATAACTTTTTTAGTGCTTTTTTTACGAACCTTTTTCTTTGGTTTGTTTAAAATACGGTCAACTTTAGTCAAGACTGAGATATAAGCTTTACTGCGCTTGGTATTTGCTTTTAAGCCCTTAAGTTCTTCTGAGTTAGCAGATTTTGCTGCAGTACACTTTGTTGCAAGCTTTTTAAGTGTGGCTATTTCTTTTTCTGTTGTCGCTAACATTTTTTTAGTGGCAGCATCGCCATTCTTCTTAAATTTAGAAGCTAAGGTTTTTTTACGACGTGAAAGTGTCGATTGCTTTTTGCTATAACGTTTGCTTTCGGCAGAAAGTGTTTTAGCAATTTTTGACAAAGCAGTAACAGCCTTATCGCCATCATCGTTTGCAGCATTTAGTGCTGCGAGTGAACTTTCAATAGTCTTCTCAAGAGAAGCACTTTTAACTACAGATTTTTTTGCTTTAGTAGGCATATTCGTCCCCAAAATGTTAATCGTAAGCAGAGTATATATTATTATAAAAATAAGTAAACTTTTGTTCAATAATTGAGTTTAATATTTTAAATTTGGTTTTACGAAAATAGTATTTTTAAAATTATTTCTGGTTTGGGCAACAATATTTTTCTAAAAAAATAATTAATTTCGAACATTAAATAATTTAATCGCTTCAATTTAGTATTTAAATAATTTTCCGGTATACTTGCCCCAAATTTCCTAGCGAGTAGTGATATATTTCGATTTAATCGTTAAATTAGCAAAAAATCACTAAAAATTAGCAAGAATAACTAACGTATCCATAAAAAATAAAAGACAAAAATCTGAAACGCTAAATTTTTTTAAAACTTAAAAAAATTAAAAAAAGATAATATTTGTAAAAAATAGGGCGAGAATAGGTTCAGTCCAGAAATTTCCGAAAATTCGGATGAAATGTAGCGGGAGGAGTACGATTAAAACTAATTTTAAAAAGATCGGCTGTTACTTGTTGAATTACTCGGGGGAATGTTGATTTCGGCATGTGAAGTCAGAAATGATTCCAATCGCCGTACTGGATTGTTTTTTGGGTATAGAGTGAATAAATAAACGCGTGTTAGTCTGCATGAAGATCGGCGTAGTGCTTTAAGGAGCCTCTGATCAATTCATGATTACGATCTTACTGTCCTTAAATATCAATGACTATGTTGAAAATCTTGCTAATAGCCGTGCTATTAGCTGCAATCTTCGCCTTGCCACTGATATTTCTGAACAACAATCTCATTAACCAGAATTAATCAGAGGCTCCTTAACTTGTCTTATTGAAGGTGATTTAGCATCGATTACTCTATTTTATAAAATGGTTGGTAAGCCAGAATACTTGATGAGCAGTAAATTAGATAAGAAAATGCTCGATCAGCTTCAATCGTCGGTAAAAAGGTTGTTAATAATACTCACAGTCATTCATCAATCAATAAAAATAGTCTCACTCGTGAGATTAACTTATTTTTGAATCTTCAGTTTTCTCAATGTCTTACGAGCAATGGATTTGATCCTTATCGGCAAAGAATGATACGTTGTCATCAGTTTTTGAATGTAATCACGAGTATTAATCGTCGAAAGCATCAAGGTTGGGCGTTATTGAGGGTTCGGCGCAAAATTTTCATCAGTGATTGAATGCATTCAAATTAAATAGTCTATTATGGTACATATTTATAATTTAAAAGAGCCGTTCTTTCGTTATCGCTTTAGAGTATTAGCGAGCTGCGCTTCAAATGTCAGGAAATAAAATTATTATGAAAATTGGTACTCCACTTACTAATAATTCAGTCAAGGTCATGCTACTAGGCAGTGGCGAGCTAGGAAAAGAAGTCATTATCGCTTTGCAGCGTTTTTCGGTAGAAATAATTGCGGTGGATCGTTACGAAAATGCACCCGGCCATTCACTTGCGCATAGAGCTTATGTTATCAATATGGCCGACCCAAAAGAACTCCGAGCGTTAATTGAATCTGAGAGACCTGATATCGTGGTGCCAGAAATTGAAGCAATTGCCACTGATGAACTCGCAAAAATTGAGCACGAGAAACTTGCTACAGTCATTCCTTGTGCGCGAGCGGTACAATTAACGATGAATCGGGAGGGAATCCGCAATCTTGCTGCAAAAACTTTAGAGATTCCAACTTCTGCTTACGCATTTGCCGAATCGCTCAGTGAAATGCAGCACCATATAGAGAGTACGATCCACTTCCCCTGTATTATTAAACCTGTTATGTCTTCTTCAGGTAAGGGGCAGTCACTTATAAAATCTGCTGATGATATTCAGGCAGCATGGGATTATGCGAAAAGCGGTGGGCGCGTAGCAACGACCCGAATCATTATCGAAGAAAAAATTGAGTTCGATTATGAAATCACACTTCTAACAGTTAGATCGCTGGCGAGTGACGGTGAGGTGGTGACAGATTTCTGTGCACCTATTGGGCATATTCAACAGCAAGGTGATTATGTTGAAAGTTGGCAGCCTCAACAAATGACAGAGAGTGTACTTCTTAAATCAAAAGAAATAGCGGAAAAAATAACGAATAATTTGGGTGGACTCGGTTTGTTTGGGGTTGAATTATTTATTCGTGGTGACGAGGTATTTTTTAGTGAAGTGAGTCCAAGACCTCATGATACAGGCATGGTGACAATGGTCAGTCAGATTCAAAATGAGTTTGAATTACATGCCCGCGCAATTCTGGGTTTGCCGGTGTCTGTTGAGATGAGAACGGCAACACCATTTGCCGCGGCCAGTGCCGTGATTTATGGGAAAATGAATCAGTGCGGCGTAGCATATGAAAATTTGGAGCAGGCACTTTCTGTTCCTTGTACCGATATTCGCTTGTTTGGAAAGCCTGAGGCCTTTGATCGACGGCGTATGGGAGTCGCTCTGGCAACGGGTGAAAATATTGATCAGGCTCGTAGCCGAGCAAAAGAAGCGGCCGGTTTAGTGAGAGTCGTGAAAAATTGAGTGATTACTCTATAGCGTAATCAGATTTGAGAAATTGTAATACTTGTTCTTGTTCGCCAGAAAAGATGACCCTTGGCTTCTTTTTTGATATTTGGTAGTCGTACATAGGGTCGTAGTACTCCACTAAAAGGGTCTCTATCCAATATTTATGATGTGAGGTATCTTGATGAGACACTTGATTATCAATTGCATTCAACACTTGTGTGCGTAGCGCTTTAAATCGGACTCCTCCCAGGCGACGTTCGATTTTATCCAAAGAGTCGGTTAAATTTTTTATCCAGCCTTTAATACCCTCTACTTCACCCAGTGTGGCACAGTATTTTTTCAATGCCTGAGTAACATATTCGTTAAAGACATTGTTCACTCGCGTTTCAATAGTCGCTTCAAGTAAAATTAAGGGTGCAAGTTGCATTTTTCCATATATTTTTTTGGGGATTTGGCGTGAGCCAATATTGGCGGCTTCATCTTCGAGCACTATATTTTCAATATTTTCATTGGAAAACTTGAGTAATTCAATAGAAAGTCGGTTTTCAACATCAATTTGACTGGGTTGTGGATAAACATGTTTCCCGAAGGCAGAGCCGCGATGCCCAAATATTCCCTCGAGATCAATTTGTTGTTGTAGTCGGTATAAGAGTAATGTTTTGCCAATACCTGTGCGGCCACCAATAATAATGGGATTAATTTTCTCGGCAGATGATTCTAGCTGCGACAGTAGAAAGTGTCTTAAGGCCTTGTAGCCTCCTTTTATACGGGGATACCAAATATTGGTTTTCTCATAAACCCACTGTTGAGTGATTTTTGAACGCAAGCCGCCACGAAAACAATAGAGAGCCCCTTGTGGATGGGTTTTAATAAATTCTTCCCAAGGATTAACTCTTGAGTGTTTAACTTCGTCACTCACAAGTTGTTTCCCTAATTCGATTGCTTTTTCTTGTCCGTGTTTTTTATAACAAATCCCGATTAAATGCCTTTCTTCGTCACTCATTAAGGGAAGGTTAGAGGCACAAGGAAAAGCGCCTTGTGTAAATTCAATGGGCGCGCGGACATCTATAAGAGGTGTGTCGCTTGTCAGAAGCTCCAGATAATTGTCAATTTCTGGATAAGTAGGTGATTCAGTATTCATGTTTAAGAGGTGATTTCGATATAAGTACTAGCGTCATCTAACGTTGACAGAGTACCAATTGGGCCAGCAGTGATACAGTCTATTTTATTTTCAGCCGCAATCTCTAAAAATTCTTGTTCGTTTTTAGAATCAACCGCGATTAATAACCCGCCTGAGGTTTGGGGATCACAAAATATCTGTTGTGCCAATTTGCTCATTTCCCCAAGTTTGTGCCCATAACTATCAAAATTACGTTGCGCACCTCCAGGTGAACACTTTTGAGATAGGTAATATTCAATTTCGGGTAAGGTAGGAACGGCATTGTGGTGAATAGTCGCGCGTACTTGACTGCCTTCACACATTTCAAGTAAATGCCCCATGAGCCCAAAGCCTGTGACGTCCGTCATCGATTTAACCGAATCGAGTTTGGCAAATTCAGCGCCAATTGAGTTCAGTTGACACATAATATCCGGTGCAATTCGTTGGTGTTCAGGTTTGATAAGTTTTTTATTCACTGCTGTTGATAGAATTCCAACCCCCAGTGGCTTGCTTAAATACAAATTGCATCCAGCTGTGGCCTGATTGTTACGTTTCAAGTATTTATTTTCTACTTGACCTGTCACGGCTAATCCAAAAATGGGTTCGGGGGCATCTATAGAGTGGCCTCCTGCTAAAGGGATACCGGCCAACTTGCAGGCAAAACGACCGCCATCAATCACTTCACGAGCAACCTCAGCGCCTAGTTTATTAACCGGCCAGCCAAAAATTGAGATCGCCATTAAAGGGCTTCCGCCCATTGCATAGATATCGCTTATTGCATTGGTGGCTGCAATTTGGCCAAATTCAAATGGATCGTCAACAATGGGCATAAAAAAGTCAGTGGTGCTAATCACTGAGTTACCGTTGCCTAGATCAAAAACAGCCGCATCATCTTTGCTATCGTTGCCTACCAGTAAATTTGGGTGATTTCCTGAAGGCATCTCTGTTTTGAGTATATCTTCCAGTAATTTTGGCGCAATTTTGCAGCCACAACCAGCGCCGTGACTGTACTCTGTCATACAAACCGATGACCTTTTACGGGTGTTGGTATTTGTTGTTTTCGATTTTGAAGGTTTCATGGGACAAATTATGCCATAAATTGAGGTGAGTTGGGCTAAACTATGGGTATTGAATCATAAATTTAGCAAAAGAGAAAAAATGAACGAAGAAGTTATTGATGCACTTATTTCACCTTCCAATCATCTGGAAGTCTTATCACAAACCGAAGTCAGTAAGCTGCTCGATACCAGTAAGGGTGGTTTATACACATTATTCCGAAATTGTGCGCTTGCTGTACTAAATAGTGGGGCCGGTACGGATGATGGAAAAGAATTATTACAGCGATATAAAACATTTTCGATTACAGCGATTCAAGAGGAAAGAGGTATTAAGCTTTTAGTAAAAGGAGCACCCAAAGACGCTTTTGTTGATGGTAAAATGATTAAGGGCATTGGAGAGCACTTGTTTGCGGTGCTACGTGACATTGTCTATGTTTATGAAAGTGTTAAGGGCGATCCCAAGCTCGATATTAGCTCATCTTCCGGAATTACTAACTCTGTATTTCATATTCTACGCAATGCCAGAATTTTACGGCCAGGGACAAACCCACGTAGAGTGGTTTGCTGGGGAGGCCATTCCATTCGTCGAGAAGAATATGATTATACCAAAGAGGTCGGATATAAGTTAGGTTTGCGAGGGATGGATATTTGTACCGGCTGCGGACCAGGTGCAATGAAGGGCCCTATGAAAGGCGCAGCCGTGGGGCATGCCAAGCAGCGCATTACCAAGGGGCAATACTTAGGGATAACAGAGCCGGGGATTATTGCCGCAGAGTCACCCAATCCAATAGTGAATGATTTGGTTATCATGCCAGATATTGAAAAGCGTCTTGAAGCATTCGTTCGTGCAGGGCATGGTATTGTTGTTTTTCCTGGTGGGGCAGGGACTGCTGAGGAAATATTGTATTTATTGGGAATATTATTACATCCTGATAATGCTGAAATTCCATTTCCATTAGTATTTACCGCGCCGTCCACTTCAGCAAAATACTTTGAAGCGATTGATCGTTTTATCGCAATGACACTGGGTGACGAGGTTCGTAAACGTTATAAGATTATTGTGGGAGATTCGACAGCAGTTGCTCGGGAGCTTTATGCCGGGATCAAAAAGGTCAGGGCGTATCGTAAAGCGAATAATGATGCGTTCTATTATAATTGGTTGTTAAAAATAGATGATGAATTTCAGCAACCGTTTGTCCCGACCCATGAAAGTATGGCTGGGCTGGAACTTAATTTTGATCTCGATCCACATCGTTTAGCGGCTAATTTACGCCGGATGTTTTCAGGGGTGGTAGCAGGTAATGTAAAAGATGAAGGGATTCGTGCCATTGAGAAATACGGTCATTTCGAGATTAAGGGTGACCCCAGGATAATGAAGTTAATGGATGAATTACTTACTTCATTTGTGACTCAACAAAGAATGAAGTTACCAGGTAAAGCTTATACTCCTTGTTATAAAATCGTGCAGTAATCTGATGTTGGCATTAGGTAAAATGAGTAACTGTCCGTATTGTGGTGAAGTGATTGAATTAGTCATCGATACGAGTATTGAGGAGCAACACTATATCGAAGATTGCGAAGTCTGTTGCAGGCCGATCAATGTGGTTGTACGTGTCGATGTTGAAGGTGATATAGAGCTGAATGTTAGTGATGAAAATAGCTGTTAATAGTGAAGAGTTTCAGGAGTGATTCTTGCTAGTGTAATATAGGGATTAAAATTAGAAAGTCGGGCAGGGACGTTAAAATATGGTGCATGCAAGCCAGAAAATAGGGTATCAGTATGGTGTTTCTTAAAGCACTTTATTTTACGCTCGGTTGCTTGTTTTTTACCGTAGGTTTTATCGGGGTATTTGTGCCTTTGTTGCCGACGACAATTTTTATGATTTTGGCCTTATGGATGTTCTCCAAAAGCTCTCAACGTTTATATAATAGTTTGTATTACCATAAAGTATTTGGGCCCTCGTTACAGCAGTGGGTGCAATACAGGGTAATCCCTCCAATAGCAAAAATTATTGCCGTTAGCATGATTTCAATAAGTTTTATCTATATTTCGCTATTTATGGAATTGCCGGTTTGGTTATATATTGCCACTGGTTTGAGTATGCTTGGTGTGTGTGTTTATATCGTGACTAAGCCATCGTATAAATCTGAACAGTATTCGGGGAAGATTTAAGAGAGGTCAATAGAAAAGGCGTATATATAGATTTATTCAGGCTTTTTTTACATGAGCTTTCATATTATTATGAATAAACTTGCTCTCAAATTCAATTGCCGGCATAGGTTTTCCCGTGTAATAACCCTGGCAATAGTTGCAGTCTAGTTCTTTTAGGGCCTTCCAGACTGTAGCCGTTTCAACACCCTCGGCCACGACCGTTAAGCCGAGGTTGTGGGCTAAATCGATAATTGCACGTACTATAACCGTACTTTCCTGATCTTTTAACATGTCGGTGACAAACGCCCGGTCTATTTTTATTTCGTCTACTGGCAATTTTTTTAGATAGACCAATGAGGAGTATCCTGTACCAAAATCATCGACGGATATACCCAGGCCCATTTTATCTAGTCGCCTGAGAATATGTAAGCTATGCTGCGGATCGGCCATGACACCTGTTTCGGTGATCTCCATAATCAGTTGTTTATGTGCATAATTTTTACCTTTCAATAATGCAGCGATGCGATCCGGGAGCTCGTCATCATCAAGTGTTCGAGTGGCCAGGTTTATAGAAATTGATAGTTTTTTAGGGCTATTATGATTCCAGGCGGTACATTGACTAAATCCTTCCTCAATGACCCAATACGTGAGTTCATTAATTAAATTTGTTTGCTCTGCTATCGAGATAAAAGTATCTGGCATGACGAGTTGATCGTCTCTGTGCCAACGCAATAGTGCTTCTGCTCCGATAAGATTGCCCGTGACAAAAGAAAATTTGGGTTGATAATAAAGTTCAAGCTGATTTTTAAAAATTGCTTGTTTAAGATCTCGAGTAAGTGATAGTAGGCCTGCGCTATCGGTATCCAGTGCTGAAGAATATACCGCGTGTCCCACATTATTTCGTTTGGAGGTATACATTGCGATATCTGCTTTTTGCAGTAACACGTCTGGTGCCCGACCATTTTCTGGGTATATAGCAATGCCTATACTGCATGATAATGATAGTTCATGGCCGTTAATCTCCATGGTGGGTGAAATAGCGGTCAGAATATTGTCAGCAATTTTTATGGCTGTGGCGAGATCGGCGGCAGGTAAAACTAATGCAAATTCGTCACCTCCAAATCGTGCTACGGTATCGGATCGACGCAAAGCTTGTTTGAATCTGCGTGCGACTTCGACTAATACAAAGTCGCCCGTTGAGTGTCCATGGGCATCATTTATAAGTTTGAATAAGTTTAGGTCAATCATCATGACCGCAAGCTGGTCTTTTTCTATGGCCGCAAATTCAATCGTGGAGGATAGCCGGTCCATATATAGTTGTCGGTTAGGTAAATTTGTTAATGAATCGTGAAGGGCAACATATTCTAGTTCAGTGGTTCTCTCCGCGACTTTAAGCTCAAGTTCATCTCTTGCCTTTTGCAATTCGAGTTTGCCTATTTTCAAGCTATCAACATAGTGCTTGAAATTTCCCGCCATTTGATCGAATACTTGCCCCAATACAGACACTTCGTCGTGGCCATGCATATCAGTTTTAACTTCAAATTGACCTTTAGCGATACGTCTGGCTGCATCAGAAACAATTTGTAAACGACGCGTCAGCAAAAATCCTGTTAGTAGGCCGATAAAAGCAATAGTTGCCATGCCGATCAAGGTGATTTTAATTCCGTCATTGATGATTTCCTGATTTAATTTCACAAGATTTTCATGACTGAATTTAATAAGAACCGTGCCGAGTTTTCCAGTAGTTCCACTAATTGATTTACGGTGCCAGAATGAATGTACTGAAGATTTTAAAGTCGGGGCTCTTTTACCAATATCCAATACATCGCTCGCGGCCACGATTAGCCCTTTGCGGTTTAATACAATAACCTTAACTACTTGAGGATCACGCTGAATCATATTAATGTATGGGCGAAGCTCGCCGTATTCAAGTGTAATAAGCGCAACACGACTTAAGTCCCCTAAAACATTTGCAATGACTCGTTCAGTTCCTTCAAATAGCTTGCTATTCACATGCTGTGTACGCGTTAGTGTAAAGCTGAATACAATAGTCATCATTACTGCTTCCAGTAAGAAAATAACTAACGCTATTCTGTACTTGAGTGACATTAATCAGCTACTTTCGAAATTTTCGGGCCATAACTCTCACTTCATTATATTGTGAGTCGTCAATTTCAATAAAGGAATTCGTTTTGGCTCCTTTAAGTAGTTTCTTGCCTTGGCTATAATTTTGCCAATGGGTAATCATTTTTTTTAGTTTCAAGATTTTTTCTTTTGAAATTCGTGGATGCACGGCAAATAGAGAGTTTGATATTGACTTCGTTTTCGAAAATATGCGTAACTTTCGTTTCATTTTACTTTGAAAAACCCGTACTGCTGGAGGAGCCGTACCGCAAGCGGCCACTGAACCTGCTAAAACATTATGCATACAAGAGAAGTGTGAGCGAAAATATTTTACCTTTACATCTTTACCTAATATTAATCCATTATCGCGTAGATGACGTTTAATCAGGTAACTAATGGCTGCCACTTTTGGTGGCAGTCCAATAATCGTTCCTTTTAGATCGCGCACCGTTTTAAGCGGGCTATCGGGAGTAACCACTAATACTGCTGGTAATTTTTCATTACGAACTGCAAGTGGTCGATAACCATATTTGTCTGCAATTTCAACATAGTCAAAGGGTTGTACAAAAACGATGTCGTACATCTGTTTATCAAGATTGTCCATGAATTTCTGGTAGCTCGATGCCGTTAGAAATTGAACTTCCTGGTTTAGTTTCTGAGCGAACGAATGACCGATAGGCGCGTAAATTCTTTCGATAATTCTAGGCGCCAGATAGGGAAAGACGCCAAAAACCAATCCTTTTTGTTGATTTGTATGCGAATTTTGGGGTGTAGAGTAAGTGGTGCTTACCATAGTTAATATAAGTATTATCGTCAATACTAAAGAAGTCCCAGCTCGCGGGTGCATATTTTTTCTCAATTTTTAATGGTATTTGAAAGAAACATTACGTCTAAAATATCTTTCGGCGTCTGGGGGTATTTCTAAAGTAAATATGTCACAGGATGTTGTTAAAGTAGACTATTATTTGAGCTTGTTATCACCTTTTTATCAGGGGTAATGGATTGCCGAGGATCAACTATTTGTTCTGAACTTGCTTTAATTTAGGATGAACAGCTTACCGATATTTTTGTTGCCCAGTTTGGGGGTAAGTCGGCATAGTGTTCATTTTCAGGTTGTTCTGCAAAAGGTTTTTTAAGCAGGGTAAAAAGCCTCGTTATTTCATCATAATTATTGTCGTCTTCTGCGTTGCGAATAGCAGCTTCGGCCATATAGTTACGTAATATGTATTTTGGGTTTATTTTTTTCATTCGCGTTATTCTGGTTTGGTGTGATTCTTCTTGTATCTGTAGGCGTTTTTCGTATTGCTGAGCCCAGCTTTTATAAGCGTCCCTGTTTGCAAATAAACTGTCTATGGATGTGTTGTTTAGTGATCGTTCAGAATCGAATTTACATAGCTTTCGAAACAAAATAGTGAAATCGACTCGGTCTTGGGCCATTATTGATAACAAGCCACTAATTAATAATTTATCTTCTTTTTCAGTAACCTTATCGGAATGAAGTAGCCCTAACTTAGCGCACATATTATTGAAATCATATTGGTGATAACGCTCTTGATAAGTCTGAAGTAGGCTCGTGGCTATTTCACCTGCTTTATCGGGGTTTGAGTCGAGTAAAGGTAATATGGCCTGTGCCAAGCAGCTTAGGTTAAACAGGCCTATCTGTGCTTGTTGTTTATAGGCATATCGCCCTTGGTGGTCGGAAAGATTACAGACATAATCAGGGTCGAATGCTTCCATAAAGCCAAAGGGCCCATAATCCAACGTTAATCCCAGGATCGACATGTTATCGCTATTCATAACACCGTGACAGAACCCGACTGCTTGCCATTGAGCCACTAACTTCGCTGTCCGGTCAATTATTGCATCAAGCCAAAGAGCATAACAATCTTGGTTGTCTTTTAGCTCTGAATAGTGATGAGCTATGACGTAGTCGGCCAGATTTTTTAGATAATCAAATTGGCTCCGATAGTAAAATACTTCAAAGGAACCGAAGCGAATATGGCTGGGTGCAAGTCTTGTTAACATGGCACCTGTCTCAATATTTTCGCGAAATACTTCGTCAGTGCTACCAATCATACATAAGGCACGAGTGGTTGGGATTCCAAGTGCATGCATGGCTTCACTACATAAATATTCGCGTATGGTCGAGCGAAGTACTGCACGACCGTCGCCGTTACGAGAATAGGGGGTAATCCCAGACCCTTTCAATTGTATTTCCCACTGCTCATTTCGAGAGTTAATTGTTTCACCGATAATCACAGCGCGGCCATCACCCAGTTGTGGGACATAACCGCCAAACTGATGGCCCGCATATAACATTGCTAAAGGGTCTGAATGTTTTATCATCGTGTTACCGCTAAATACATTTAGTAGTTCTGTTCTATGGGCTGTGTTTACATCGAGATCAATTAATTTGGCAGCATCTGTATTCAAATGTACGAGAAAAGGCTTACTTGTAAAAGGGGTGGGTTTTACACGTGAAAAGAAATATGTTCCCAGTGAAGCAAAAGAATTATTCATGGGGATTTTCGTAGCTCTGTGCGGCATGTTTTAGGACCTTTGCTTTCTATTTAAAGAAACGATTATGACCGTTTTAGAAGGGAAAATGTATGAGTAACTTGTAGGGTTATAATGCTCGGAATAAGTAAGAGCAAAGCAGTGGAATGAAAATTATGGTAAGCTGGAAGTTCAGATTGACGTATTACATATTGTTATTTATTGAGTATTATCTCTAATTTTAAAGTTTAGCAGGGTTGATAGTGTGAAAATTTTTCTCTTGATAATTACTGTCAGTGTAATGGGGCAATCCTCTATCGCTGCTGTTAGCACTGGGATGGATAAGGCAGCTAACTTGCCTTTTTGGGAACTCAAGGAAAAGGGCGTACGTTTTAGATTGGTGCAAAGGTTGCCTGATCAGACTCGCGCTTATTTTCTAAAGCGGGGTTTTACGCTCAAACAGGTTGAAAATATCGCTAAAAGCTGTGTATTTCAAACAATATTTCACAATAAATCACCTATAGAAAGCAAGCAAAATCTGTCTTATGATTTAAAACAATGGATACTTATTCGTGGGAAAAAGCGATCTAAAATGAAGACTCGAGAGGATTGGACCAAGATTTGGTCAGAAAAAAATATAAAGATGGGGGCAAGGATAGCGTTTAAGTGGTCACTGTTACCCACTCGGCAAGTGTATCAACCCGGTGACCACAACTGGGGAATGTCTATATTCAATTTCAAACCGGGTGAAAAGTTTTCATTAAAAATGAAATGGTCGCAAGGGGGTACTTTAAAAACGGCTATTATTAAAGATATAGTGTGTGCTTCTGATATTCATCCTCAATCAAAGTAATGGATAGGCCAATAATAATGATTAAGCCAGTAATAATGATTAAGAAAGGTACATTTAATTTAGTATTATTTTGTAGTTTAATTGTCGTTTCATCTGTTAAATCGAGTTTGCTTTTTGCAGAGAGCAAAGCGGTTGGCTTACCAAAGCAAATGAAGCTATTTAAGGCTCCTGATTTTTCGTTGAAAAATGAAGATGGAAAGATTTATAAATTAAGCGACTATAAGGGTAAGTTAGTTATTATAAACTTTTGGGCTACCTGGTGTCCTCCCTGTCGCTATGAAATGCCAGCTATGGAGCGTGCGTGGAAAAAATTAAAGGGTAAGGGGGTCGTGTTACTTGCGATTAATGTGGGGGAGGATGCAAACACAATATTTGAATTTGCTGCTAAATATCCTATGACGTTTCCTGTGCTACTTGATCGTAATGCTGAAGTTGTTAAAAAGTACAAAGTGACGGGCTTACCAACGACCTATATTATAAGTCCGGAAGGTATAGTGATACATCGCGCAATGGGCGGGCGTATGTGGGACCATCCCAAGCTAGTGGGCAAGTTGTTAAAACTGGCGAAACCTAAATGAAAGCACGGATTTGAATTGGAATATCATCTAAAAATCGAGTTTGATAATTGTAATGCGGTAACGTTATTATCGGAAATTACGGGTCTATCGAAGCAAGAGATCAAGCATGCGATGCAAAAAGGGGCTGCCTGGCTCACTAATGAGCAAGGGACGCATCGTATTCGACGTCACAGTCGCTTGTTAAAAATTGGCTGGGAATTGCACTTTTATTATAATCCCGAAGTGCTTAATAAAATCGTGTCTCCCGCAGTATTGTTGGCAGATGAAAGGAGTTATAGTATTTGGAATAAGCCCTATGGGATGTTATCACAAGGCTCTAAATGGAGTGATCATTGTACTTTGTATCGTTGGGCTGAGCAGCACCTAAGGCCCGAGCGTTCGAGCTATATAGTTCATCGCCTGGATCGTGCTGCCAATGGACTTATGATTGTTGCTCACAGTAAAAAAGTGGCTGCTAAATTTTCAAAAATGTTTACGGAAAGAAATATTGTAAAGAAATATCGTGCCTGTGTCGTAGGTCTATTTGATGTAAAGAAAATTGAAAACCAATATGCGGAGCTTATGCCTTACAATGCTCGTCTAAAAATTGCAGAGCCGATTGATGACAAGTCTGCATGTAGTTATGTTGAATTGCTTGAGTATAATGAAGAGAAAAATATTTCTGTGTTGTTAGTTGAAATTGAATCAGGACGCAAACATCAAATACGAAAACATTTATCAGGCATTGGATTCCCAGTGTTGGGTGATAGATTTTATGAGGGATCAATCGATCATTCAGGAGAAGTCTTAAATTTGCAACTTACTGCCTACTATCTATCATTTAAATGTCCCGAAACCTTGCAACAAAAAACATGGCAGCTTGATCAATAAATTTATTGACTGATTTTTACTAATGTACCATTTTGAAAATCAGTGATGGCTTTTTCAATCTCGTCATGAGTATTCATGACGAAAGGCCCGTGTTGAACGATGGTTTCATTAAATGGCTTTCCGGTCACTAAAATAGCGCAGCATGGGGTATCACTGCTAGTAATTGTGATCTTTTCTTGATGCGACAATTTTCCAAAATCATGTATTTCTAATTCACAGCCTTCGATGGCCATAGTACCTTGATAGCAATATATAAAAGCATTATGTTCTTTTGGAGTATCAATTGTGATGGAAGATTTTGCATTAAGGCTGATATCTAAATACAAAATATCAGTATTTTGGTCTATTATTGGCCCTTGAATATTGTCATAGGTTCCTGCTAATATTTTGATATTGACTTGTTCGTTATCCCACTGTGGAATATCACTCGTTTTTATATCGAAGTATTCTGGATCGGTTAGTTTCTGACTGGCCGGTAAATTGACCCATAGTTGAAATCCTCTCATTAGACCATTTTCCTGTTGCGGCATTTCTGAGTGGATAACCCCACTGCCTGCTTTCATCCATTGAGCGCCGCCGCTTTCGAGAATCCCTTCATTACCCATGCTGTCGCGATGCAGCATTGTACCCTCTAGCATATAGGTGAAGGTGATAAATCCCCGGTGTGGGTGATCTGGAAATCCGGCAATATAATCGTCAGGGTTTTCTGTTGAAAAATGATCGAGCATTAAAAATGGATCGAGATTGCGGCACTGGGGTGACCCGAGTGAACGATAAATTTGAACGCCGGCTCCTTCAGTAACTTGAGTGGATTGAAACTGCTGAATTATTTTTCGTGATGACATGTTTCGACCTTAAGTTTGATATGTTGTACTTATGATATCGCAAATGCGTGATATCGCAAACGAGAGGGCAACTTAGACAGTAGTCTTTGCCTATATTACGCTTTTCGTAGTGTACAAATGTGTAGAGATTTGTGTTGTGAACACACTACCACAGGAATATTGTTTTCAATACTATATTTTTGTGATTCGGCTTTAATGGCTTTAGGTGTTGAATTCGGTCAATGCTTTGGATTAATTCATAATAACAAGGGGTAGTCTGAAATTTACTACTTTAAAACTCTAAGACTTATTAACATAATTTCCATTTGTATGGATTAGGAGTAATTGTAATGAAAGAATTTAATATACTGTTTCTACTGTTGGTCAGCTTTTCACTTAATGCGAGCAAGTACCCTGATACTCTTTCGTTAAAATATTTATCGCCTAAATTATCGACTCTGGCGGTAACAGCGGCAATGAATGAATGTATTAAGCGTGGCAATAAAGTGTCAGTGAGTCTGGTGGGACGTAGCGGAAATTTGATGGCTTTTAGTCGTAACCCGCTCGCAGGACCGCATACTGTTTTAGTGAGTCAACGTAAAGCCTATAGTTCTGCGACGTTTCAGTCCAGCACGTGGGACTTACGAACTCGTAAAGACTTGGCGATGGCTCCTGGGATATTGCTAATTCGAGGAGGTATACCTATTAGCGTAGGGGGAATTTTTTATGGTGGAATAGCGGTGGCTGGTGCAAGCCCAAAAGTGGATGAGGCTTGTGCGTTAGCGGGATTAGAAGCAATCAAGGGCTTACTTGAATTTGGCTCTGATTAATGACCCGATACCTACAAAATAGTATATCGTCAGTTTCTGTATTAAAGGCGATACTTTACGATTTTTTAGCGCGATTTTGTCTTGTACAACGATTTTCATAAAGGTTAATAGCGAGTTAATATGTATTAGGCTGATTTTACTCTGAATTCGATGTACTTTATGATTGACATGCTCCTTCCCAGCCACTAATTTACAACTAATTATAATAGTTAAATGGGGTTGCAAGTGAAACGATCAAATTCAGTATTTTTGTTCAGCACGACTTTATTATTGGGTAGTCCGCAGATATTTGCTGGTGTTATCAGCTCTGCAGATATACCTCTCAATCAGAATTTAACGAGTGGCAGTACTGATAGTTCGCTTATTTCGCGAACTATCAAAGCTAAAAGGCTTATTATCGCAGAAACAGAAATTTCGGATCAGATGGATCCTCGAACACAAGCGCCTTCTACGATGG
>VAOX01027655.1_pt1 | contig 58254 bp, 48 predicted proteins | sample 3393891 | NCBI WGS metagenome assembly VAOX01 (sample SAMN08290429, study PRJNA428436) | hydrothermal vent metagenome | isolation source: Deep-sea hydrothermal vent chimney | place: Indian Ocean: Southwest Indian Ridge | depth 2822 m m
GTTTTTTAACATTGCGATCTGTGGTCCTTTATCAATTTTTTTCGGTATCGACCATTGACTATTTAATGGTGAGAATTCAGAAGAAAATACATGAGGATACTTTCCGTACTTCTGTTGCCAATAAACTACAATTTTCCCGGAACCGGAAATATAAGGAAATATTTTTCGAACTTCGGGATTGTCCTTGTATATTGTTCCTACCGAACGCCAGTTCATATTGTAAATAACTGCTTTAAACTCGGTGGTCGCCAGATACTCACTCCAGGTAATGAGTATCTTTCTTTGACGATTGGCATTGACTGTAAATTCACTCAATTTCCCTGCGACTCCAGTACTCCCTAAGGTTGCGACCACGTTGCTTGCGCGCCATTGACCACTAATTCGCATTTGTGCAAATATTTTTAGTTGAAATTTTTCATTACGAGTTTTAACCGCTGCCAACCAAACCAATGCCAGGTTCGATGAATCCAAAACTACCATCTTATGTTGTAAAATATTATGATTTTGCGGAATACTGATCTGCTCTCTAATACTCCAACGTAGATCATTCCCCTTTCCTATTTTTAATGATTTGAGGTAAATAACATTTTTCCTTATCGTTACTGCACGTCTTTTACTATTCAGGTCTTCGCGCCATGCAACCACGCATATTCTACTACTACAAGACTTGGTTAAACGAGAGTGTACCGCGCTCGCAATCGTAACGATTTTATGTGACTTACCCCATGAACCCAACAGCCCTTTTTTCCGGGCAGCCCACAAGGACGTTTGCATTTTTCTCACTTTCAGGCCATGCAGTTTGGTGCTTGCCATACTACTTGTATAAAATAGGATTTGACTATTTTTGGACTTGTAATTCAACAATTGGTAACTTACGATACTTCCCATATCATCCGTATTTGTGTTAAGAAAGACTCTCTGCTTTGACCATTTCTTGTGACTTAAATTATAAGCACTGTAGCCTAGATTGATCGCTATAGGAGTTTTTTTTGCCTTCCCATTCTTTATCATTGACCGAGTAGATTTTTTAGCATAAACACGTGCAAATACAATAGCGTTTCCCAGATCGTCGCCGTAAATCTGTGGGGACTCATCAACAACCTCGGTTAATACTTTATAAAATTTAAGACTTGGGTCCTTAGTGAAGGGTGATTTACCGGTACCGATATTGAGCACCATTTTATCACTATAAGCACTGACGACAACACTCGATAGTACGATAGAAATTATGAAACTCCTCATTATTTCTCACCCGGTTTCAGTAAGGATTTTAAACCAGGTAACTGATTAGTATAAGTGCTTTTTTGTTTCAATATATCAGGATAAAAACGCAACGAGCTTTTACCTCTTAACTTAAAATATTTTTTTGCTGTCGGTGAAGCAACAAGCGGCAGCATACCCGGCCTGTAAATTATCCACTGGTCGTCGGGCAATACTTCTATAATATAATTTAGCTTACCGTTTTTTGAATTCCTGACTTGTATTGTATTATCCACATGGCCGCTAATAACATATTGACTTCCTGCATCTTCAGTCAATATTGAGATAGGACCACCTATTCTTTCTTGCTGATATATTATTTGGCCCGACTTCACGTTGTACTTACTTAAAGTACCGTCAGCTGTGCCTACGTAGATGAACTGGTCATTATTTGAATAACTGAGGGAATTAATATTTGTGAACCCAGAGGGAAGCGTGATCTTTTGGACTATGGTTAACGACGATAGCTTCCAGATATAAAGATATTTAGGCTCAATCGTGACCGCTAATGTTTTACCGCTATGACTAAGGCTTATTTGTTTTATTTTGCCTTTAAGCAGCAAGGACGCTATAGTTTTTCCTAAGTCAGAGTATATTTTGACGTTGACGTCATCGTAAGTAAATATAGTAGATTTTGTAGACTTATTATAAATAATATTCTGTATCTTGCCATTTGATTTTTTTACTTCTCGCGAACACAGTGACTCATCATCACCTATTCTCGTCCAGGTTCTTAGACTCCATGATTTGAAACAGGATCCACCATACCCGGTCAGAAATCTATTAGACGTTAAATCCAAACCGATTGATTTAAGAGACTGCGAATTAAGGTAGATCAACCTCGTCAATTTCTTCTTAGACATATCGTATGAAAATAGCTTCCGCTCTGTAGCAAGTCCCATTAAGGTTTGCCTATCCTTAAGCATATATAGGCGATTGATACCCTCGATTCCTACACGATAGGTTTCGATATGACGCCCAGTATTTAACTGCCATTTGTGTATAGAGCCGTTAAAATGTACAGTATAAAGAACGTTATTTTTTGCTTGCACTAAAAATGCAGTAGCATATGTCAAAACATTTTCTTGTGCGAAGTTTATTTTTCCTGTCTTACTGTCTACCACTAGGTAAGGGTACCCACCACCGGAAAATTTCTGACTCGCCATCAATAACTTATTACCATCCCCACTTGTCACGACCGAATGTAGAGTGGTATTTTTGAATTTTAATCGCGTGAATTTTTGATCGTTTTTGAAGTCGAGTATCATTACTTCACCAGAATTTCGAAATAAAACCAACTTACTATTGGACTTATCGATATACATCTTTCCCGGCTCAAAAAATCGCTTGAGCTTTCTATAATTGTAGTAACCAGGTACCCTATATCGGCCGTATCTCGCACGCGCCGACTGGTGGTTGGATAAATTCCATATTTTGAGTTGCCGACGTCCCCATCCAGACGCGATTATGTATGTATTGTTGTATATCAACGAAAAATCTCTAATTCTAGAATGCCGTAATACCCTCATTACTTTTGACTGCTTATACACTGACATAGTCTTAAATGAAAAATACTCAAGCTTTCTAAATCGAGTGGCATACACAATATTTTCGCCTGGCCAAGTAAAATCAAACAAACTGATGCGAACCTTATTTTTGTCAAACTCCTTGATTACTTTGAATGTGGAAAGATCTAATACTTTTAGGTAACTTGGTGTATAAACTGCTACAAAACGCCCCGTTCGACTAAACTTTACTTTAAGAGGATCGGTCTTGAAATATCTTCTCCTTAATACCCTACCCTTTATATGACTCGGTCTTATAGTTAATGGCTTAGCTTGGTAATCTAATTTTAAGGGTTTAAATACAAGCTTCCCTGTAGACAAATCATAAATGAGTATTGTAAGTGTTTCGGTGATTATCACTAGTTTATTAGAATCTAAAAAATGTACTGCATGAATTGGTGTCTTTATATCATTAAAAGCCCGTACAAGAGTATGTGTTTGAAAATCCCATATTCTAACCCCGTTATCTTTTCCTACGGTCGCAATAAACTTCTGATCAAGGCTTTGTATAATTTGACGGATAACAATTCTATTCTTAAGAGGAAAATGGCTCTGTTGCGTGACAATTTCATACTCCACTTGCTTTGAGCAACTCGCTATAGAGCCCATAACAATGCCTAAAATCATTAAACGCGCCATACGGATAAGATAAGTAACCTTGCAAGCCCTTTCCCCAAGACCATTACGCTCTTTTTCTGACCCTAATTGGCTCATTTTTCTAAAAATCACTATCATTCAACATGATCCAAAAAAACCTTATCTCATTATAGTACGTTAATAATCACTGAATTTCTTTTAGTTTGCCATATTTCCACCATATTTGAGTGAAATAATCAAACGTAACAATACGTTATGTAAATTGATAATCACTATACATTTTCGCCTATTGACACCCAGGAAAAGGAATGAATTCAAAACTACTGGATATCGAAACCAAGAAAACTACTGATGAAATACTCACCAGCCTTGTGCGTACTGACGTTTTTAGTAAAAATGATTACAGTAAACTTCTTGAACTTACTGGACTAGTTCCTGACAAACAGCAATGGCTGCGCTTTCTCTATGGTTTTATATTTTCACTGGGCACTGTTTTTCTTTTACTTGGCGTTATCCTTTTTTTCGCCTGGAACTGGTCAGATCTCACCGCCTATCAGAAACTGATATTAGTAGAAGGTATTTTAGTTCTATCGACCCTCTTGGCTATCATTACAAATTGTGAACACCTGGCGGGTAAAATGTCCGTCACTGTAATGTGCGTTATGACAGGAGTTGTCTTTGCCGTTTATGGACAAATTTATCAAACTGGCGCAGATAACTACCGTCTCTTTACAAGTTGGAGCTTACTCATTCTTGTACCGGTCATGATGATCAGATTTGCACCACTATGGCTTTTTTGGATAACATTAATGAATCTGGCGCTAGTATTATGGGTATCCCAAACCTGGTTTGGTTCAAATGTATACTTACGAACCGGCCTTGCCTTAGGGCTCGCCAATTTTTTCTTAATATTAATTTGGTCGGCCTACATCTATACCCAGTCAGAAAAACAGACAAGTAAGATCTCTCGCTGGATAGCATTCACCTTTCGAATATTTATTCCAGTAAGTGTGACCGACAAAGAAAACAAACTCGTGTCCGAAATGCAACTATGGATGTTTCGGATTATCTACATTTTCGGGCTATTTTGGCTCACTATTACGTTATTCAGAATGATTGGTGTCAGCACATCTTATTACAGTAACGACAGTGGGCTCCTGAAATATTTTAGTACAACAATCATCCTTCTTTACCTGGTCATTGTTGGTATTGTTCAGTATCTTGCACAAAGAATTCTGAAAGATATGTTCATTTATACCCTTACCTTATTTAGCGTATGCTCCCTTATTAGTATGACCTTTATGAGACTATTAAGTATTAACCAACATACAATATGGCTACTTTCCCTATTTGTTATATTTCTGGCCGCCGCTGCAGCGCATTGGTTAAGGAAAGTTCAGAATAAATGGAAAATTGACTCATGATATTTCACTCTCAACCAACAGTTGCTCAGACTATTGAACTCGCGAAAAAAAATAATATTGATATCGAGAAAGGCGGTATCGCAAAGGCCATAGAACAAACACTAAGCCCCCATCCATGGTATGTGCAAAGTGCATTAGGAATCTCAGCCTGGATAGCGGGGCTAATATTTGCCATCTATATCACTCGTATACTTGGCGTCTCCAATGTCGTTGTCGGAGTCCTTATTGGATTTTCACTGTACAGCATTGGGTTTCTTGTTTTTCGCGCTAGACCCAATTCAATTACCTGGCGTCAATTCAGTTTAGCGAGCTCTTTAGCAGGCTTGCTAGTCACTACATTTTTTGTATTCCGGCTTTTCGCTTCTCCCTGGCTTGTGGGTCTCATGTTACTGACAACTGAAACGCTAGCATTTTTGTTACATGCAGACCCAGTCCGACGTTATATCGCGATAAGCAACGGTCTGCCTGCATTAATGTTTATTCTTGCAAGCATGGAGTCAGCACTAGCTTATCAATTAGTAGCTCCTTTAGGCCTTTATGCGGTTCATTTATTTTGGAGCAGACAGGATTGGCAATTTACTATAGCGCCTGAGATACTAAAGCCTCTAAAATATGGGCTACCTGTTGCCCTATTTATTATTATTCAAGGATTAGTTTCTAATAAAATATCAACTCCTGTAAAAGTTTGGGATATCACCAATATACTGACTGTCATTATACTCGCAAGAATATGTTATCTAGAACTTCTTCGTCATCAAAAACTAAGCCCCTTGAATATTATTGCCTCAGTAGCATTAATGGCATCAATGGCGATTATTACAGTAGACAGTCCGGGAATACTGGTATCAATTACGATAATTTTTATTGGATTCAAAAATGCAAATAGACTCTTAACCTTTGGCGCTATTCTTGCCTTTATCCTGTTTCTCACACACTTTTATTTCGCCTTGCAACTCGATTTAATTAGTAAGTCCATCCTTTTAAGTATTGGAGGAGTTATATTTATGCTCGCGGCCCGAATACTTCACTCTCGGCTCAAGTTAGAGGGCACATCATGAAACGACTGGTCATTATAGTATTGCTTATAACGACATTGGGAATCGTGAACGGAATGGTGTGGCATAAAGAGCAACTAATTAAGAATGGGACTCGCATTATTTTAGCTTTGGCTCCTGTTGATCCACACTCTATTATGCAAGGTGATTATATGGCTCTTAGGTACAAATTCCCTAAATGGTTATCAGAAAGAAAACATAGGAACAACATTCCTCTCTTTGGCTTATTGGTCCTGGAACGGAACATTAAAAATAGCACCGCCAAAGTAATCAAAGTATATGGCTACGACCACATTAAAAAACTTCGCGTAAATTCACCAGGAAAACTAAAAGTAGACCAGTATCTAATGCGCTACAAAAAGGGTCGTTGGAATCAAGTACAATTTGGGGTGCGTAGCTTTTTCTTTCAGCAGGGACATGGGAAATATTATTCAAAAGCCAGGTTTGCAGATATTCGAGTAGGCAGTAACGGTGAGTTTATATTAGTAGATATGTTGAATGATAAATTACAGTCAATTAAGGCAATCGCTCAACGCAAATAAAAATATCGCTAGCTTTAGCTTTTTTTGTTAATAAATTTAATCAAGGAATAATGATATCAAAATTCCTTTGTCTTCCTAGTTATCGGTATGAAACCAACTTAGTTTTTCTTGCAGTGTTACCACTTCACCTACAATAATTAATGTCGGCGGCTTAAGTTTTTCACTCTTAATTTTCTCAACCATCGTATTAAGCGTCCCCGTTACTACTTTTTGATTAGGGGTTGTCGCTTGTTGTACCATAGCAATAGGCATATCTTTACTCATACCATGCGCCATTAATTCAGTACAGATTATTTTAAGCCCATGAAGCCCCATATAAAATACAACAGTTTGATTGGGTTGAGCCAAGGCAGGCCAATTAATATTGCTAGTTCCATCTTTTAAATGCCCTGTAGTAAAGACAACTGCCTGTGAGTAGTCTCTATGAGTTAACGGAATCCCTGCATAGGCAGCAGTACCTGACGCAGCTGTAATACCAGGGACTACCTGAAAGCTTATCCCCTCTTCTGCTAATGTATCAATCTCTTCACCGCCACGACCAAAGATAAACGGGTCACCTCCCTTTAAACGACAGACACGCTTACCTTCTTTTGCGAGCCTCACAAGCAGATGATTAATATCTTCCTGGGGTACAGTATGGTTATCACGTTCTTTGCCGACATAAATTCGATCAGCATCACGCCGACATAAAGCCATTACTTCTTTCGAAACAAGCCGGTCGTAAACAACCACCTCTGCTTGTTGCATTAATCGTATTGCGCGAAAGGTTAATAAATCCGGATCTCCAGGACCTGCGCCTACCAAATAAACTTCACCAATACAGGAGGTATTGTCTGCGGCTCTCGTCAATTCCTCGACCATACGATGCTCCGCTTCGACACCTCTACCCGCAAAAACCAGCTCTGATACCGGCCCTTCCAAAGTCTTTTCCCAGAATCTGCGCCTGGATTCCACATCAGGTAAACTTTGTTTTACTAGGTCTCTGAATTTCTCAGCAAACTTTCCTAGCCGCCCATAGGCAGCAGGCACAGTGGCTTCCAGCTTGGTGCGTAACATACGCGCCAAGACGGGCGAACTTCCACCGGTAGAAACCGCAATCTGTACGGGCGAGCGATCAATAATAGAAGGTACTATAAAACTACACAATGAGGGATTATCAACAACATTGACCGGAATATTGAGACTGCGCGCCTGCTCAGAAATTTGCTGATTAAGATTCGTCTGATTTGTTGCTGCAATCACGAGAGTACATTGATCCAGGTCCGACAATTCAAACTGTCGCTCAATGAGTTCAATCCCTTTCTGTGATCTCAAAGAGTCAAATTTACTACTAAACTCTGGAGAAATTACGCGCAACTTTGCGCCTGCTTCCAACAAGAATAATGATTTTCTTGCAGCCACATCTCCCCCTCCGACTATAAGGCAAGGGCGATCTTGAACTTTCATAAATATCGGTAAAAACTGCATAGTTCTAGGTCCAGATGATTGAGTTAAATATTAGTGCTTCAATTAATACGCACTGATTCATATTCCCATCGTCCATAAATCAATACTAATAACCAGCTTTAACTATTAAAATAATCTTATATTACTAATCTTAAGCGACTACTCAATTACATCGCCACTGAGGTAATTCGAATTAAAATATTTGGGTCTAAAGTTGTGTTAAGCCATTCATATAAGGTTGCAACACTGTCGGTATAGCAATATTTCCCTTCTCGTCCTGATAGTTTTCCATTACTGCTACCAGCGTACGACCCACCGCCAAACCTGAGCCGTTTAGAGTATGCAAAGGTTCCGGCTTACCGGTTTCGGGGTTACGCCATCGAGCTTGCATACGACGCGCTTGAAAAGCATCAAAACTACTGCATGAAGAAATTTCGCGATACTTCTGCTGTCCTGGTAGCCAAACCTCAAGATCATACGTTTTAGTTGCAGAAAAACTAATATCCCCAGCGCATAGGGCCACTACCCTATAGGGTAGTTCCAATTTCTGTAAAACCATTTCCGCTGCTTGAGTCAACGCCTCAAGTGCATCATGAGAATCTTCAGGTTTTACCAGTTGGACCAACTCAACTTTCTCAAATTGATGTTGACGAATTATCCCTTTGGTATCTCGGCCATGAGAACCTGCTTCAGAACGAAAACACGGAGTGTGGGCAACACGCTTTAACGGTAATTCACTCGCCTCTATAATTTCATCACGCGCGATATTAGTTAAAGGAACTTCTGCTGTTGGAATCAAATAATAGTCGCCATCCGCCCGTAATTTGAATAGATCCTCTTCAAACTTAGGAAGCTGGCCGGTACCATACAAACTATCAGCATTCACAATAAAGGGGACATAGGTCTCAACATAACCGTGCTCAGCCGTGTGTAAATCAAGCATGAATTGAATTAATGCTCTCTGCATACGTGCTAAATTACCGTGCATAACGGCAAATCGTGACCCGGTTATCTTAGTCGCCACCGCTAAATCTAACTGCCCGCTTATTTCACCTAGCTCTACATGGTCTTTAGGCTCAAAAGAGAATTCAGTAGGTGAACCCCACGTCCTAATTTCAACATTATCATCTTCAGATCGACCGTCTGGAGTTGTCTCATGGGGCACATTCGGAATCGCTGCATAAATGGTATTAATTTCGACTAATAGTTCATTGAGTTCCTTCTGTTTTTTATCCAGCTGCTCACCCAAGCCATCCACTTCCTTTAACAGAGGCGCAATATCCTCTCCTGCGGCTTTAGCTTTACCTATACTCTTTGCGCGAATCTTTCGTTCATTCTGTAATTCTTGAGTCTCTATTTGTATCTTTTTTCGCTTCTCTTCCAGTGTCTGTATTGCACTGATATCAAGATCAAAACCACGACGTAGCAACTGCTCTGCCACAAGCTCAAGATTGTTCCTTAAAAAACGGGGGTCTAACATGAATCTTTATCCCTTATCAATATTCCGGTTATAGGCACTAGGTGATACTGGCTCCAACTGCTTGTTACCAACGCCAGCATTTTAACACTGTCAGGGGATTTTCGTGAAGCTGATCAACGAATTATAGAGGATATTTGGTCAAAATTCTTAACCTGAGCAGGATAAAACAGCGCTTATCAAAGGTGAGACCGAAAACTCACGGCTTCGCCTAAAATTAAATTAGAAAACTACCACCGTCACTCTAAATGTTGATACCATCAATATTCATTAAACATATCAGTGGATTTCTGAAATTACTGAAGGACATCTAAATGGCCACATGGTTACCAAGTGAGATTATTGAAAATTTTCAATGGTCGCAAGATTTATATTCTCTTAAAATTCGTACAGGTCCAATAAACTATTCTCCAGGCCAGTTCGTCAATGTCGGACTTGAAATTGACGATAAGCTTCTCGCACGTCCTTATTCGTTAATTACTACACCTCAAGATGAATACCTTGAAATACACTTTAATCAAGTAAAAGAAGGAATTCTGAGCCCTAAACTGGCAGAGTTGCAGGCGGGCGATAGTATTCAGGTGTCTGATCGAACAGGTGGCCTACTTACATTAAATGAAATTCCCGAAGTTCCTTTCTTGTGGTTTATAGCAACAGGTACGGGGATTGGACCATTCTTGTCATTATTAGATACTCCCGAACTCTGGGCTCGATTTGAAAGAATCACGCTTTGTTACTCCGTAAAATATTCCGATAAATTAGCCTATCGCGATGTTCTTGAAAAATATCAAGCACAGCACCCTAAACAATTTTCTTTCTTGCCATTTGTAACCCAGGAAGACACCGCAGAGACTATTCACTCACGTATAACCGACAGCATCGTCAATGGGGAGCTTGAAAAACGTGTTCAACTGAATCTGGAAGGTGATTTGAATCATGTCATGTTATGCGGGAATACAAAAATGATCACTGAAGTAACAACCCTATTGGAAAAAAAGGGGTTGCGTCGTCATACACGCCGGGAACCAGGGCACATTGCAATCGAGAAATATTATTAGCAACTGATAAGCAAATCATCTAACCATTGTTGAATAAACAAAAATAGTTAAGGAGCCTCTGATCAATTCGTGATTACGATCTTTCTAACCTTAAATATCAATGACTACGTTCAAAATCTTGCCAATAGCCGTGCTATTAGTTGCAATCATCGCCTTGCCACCGATATTTCTGAACAGCAATCTCATTAACCAGAATTAATCAGAGGCTCCTCAAATGATTTAAGTAAATTAAAATACTATTTTACTGTTTCAACACCTGAAACAATATTATGGCCAAACATGATATGCATAAACGGTTGTTCAACACCGTTCGGTAATATAAATCCCGTAGGGACAGGTGCGATCATAGGCCCCTTAGGAGTGACAACCATGTTAGGTAACAATAGGTGGGTTTGTAGTTTGGAACAATTCACCTGCTTATCAAATACTAATTTGTAATTTGCATCCCTCACTGCGCAAGTAGTCATCATGTGAACCACTCTGTTATTCGCGACTTCAACGCCATTCACTTCCAGACGACCAATACCCCAGAAAGCGACATACGTAAATGCAGTGGGCATTAATTTTGTGCCTATCCCTGTAGTGCCATGTTGTACAAAATTGGTCCCTACTCCGCCCAAAAATGGGTGCTGTCTCCCAACAGGGATAATTTTCGTCACAGTCAATTTATAATGATTCATTCCACCAGGACTTGTAAATACCGCAATAAACTTCACTGAGTCTTGTGACTGAGGATTATCGTAAACGGTTTTATCCTTTACTTTTAAGGAAAATTTTCCAACTATCATTTTGTACTTATCTGAAAAAGGTGTCGGCATTGCCGTCGTTGTCCAGGCACTGCCGTCAGTATTTTGTTTACGCATTGCAATGGGGACACCTACGTCAGGCTCAAAGCCTAGTGGCTTCGCTGGCGTACCAAACAATGAAGGATCCAGTCTTCTGAGCCCAGGTAGAATCCAGCGTACATCACCGCCACCTTTCACACTAATTTCGACTTTTCCTCCAGCGGGAGTTGCCGTGCTGTGTTTTATCGCGGTAGCCCCTTCACTTGCAAACGTGGCCTGACTCAATAGACTACTTATAGTAATACCCATTATGACCTGAATAGAAAACATACACTCATTCTTCATTATACTGACTCCTTTCTATTTGCTCCCCGCAAAGTATGCTCTGAGTCTGACAATAGAAATGGTCATTAGGTTCCGTGAGAATTCTAATAGTAAAGTGACCGCATGAACATATCGCCGCTTAGCACACATCTGGACAGACAGGGATAGGTGAAGCTATACTTTAAGACAAGCAAGAAGAGAAACAAGGCTTTATATAAAGAGTCTCCTGCAAGCCTCTCTCACATGATGGAACATTCATGCAAGACAAACTACACCCTAGTCAAGACCATTGTACTATTAAAGAAGGCCCCACCTCGATTCGTAAACTTATGCCTGCAATGAGTACACCGCTTGCCTCTATTTTTGGAAGTGGCTTTTTAATCGTGGTCCCGGTTCTTGCCAGTGCCGTAGGGCCATACTCAATTGTCGCCATACTAGTGGTCGCTTTAATCGCCTTTCTGGTCGGCAAAATAGTAAGGCATAATATACTCTGCGCTGAACCGGTACTTGAAGCAGGTTCTAATCAATTTACGTTAGTGGTTGAACGACTTTCAGATTTTGCATTGGTAATTGCTTATGTAATTTCCGTATGCTTATATTTACATATACTATCAGCATTCGTACTCGCCGGTTTTGGGATGGATAATGCCTTTAATAAAAGTCTTCTCACCACTAGTATCATAATAATAATTACTCTGATCGGTCTGATGGGAGGACTAAAGCCTCTAGAAAAGCTTGAGCGCTGGGCACTGTATATCACAATTGGGATTCTTGCTTTATTGCTGGTTCTTTTTGGTCTTTACGATATAAACCAAATAATAGAACAACGATACTTTAGTTTGCCTAAAATGCCTGATCGCAGCGCCTGGGAAATTGCCACTATTGTCGCCGGTACATTAATTATTGTACAAGGATTTGAAACAACTCGTTACCTGGGTAAAACGTTTGATAAATCAACGCGGATACGCGCTTCGCGCTGGTCTCAATATTTCTCACTGAGCATCTATATAATATTCGTAACCCTCGCACTGCCTATTGTCTCCGTATTGAATGGAAACTATGACGATAATAGCCTAATTACACTCGCAGCTAGCGCCTCAATTCTTCTGCCAATCCCACTAATTATTGCAGCCAGCATGTCACAATTTTCAGCAGCAGTCGCTGATACACTGGCAGCAGCGGCTAACATGCAAGAAGCAAGTCAACAGAAAATTAGTACTCGCTGGGGATATTTAATGGTGGGTAGTGCCGCGATCGCACTATCCTGGACAAGCTCTACATTTGAGAGCATCACTCTTGCCTCCAGAGCGTTCGCCTTATATTACTTGCTGCAATGCCTGGTCGCATTTAGTGTATGCCGTAATATACGTGAACGTACATTATTTGTATTTATTGCTATTATCCTTGCGTTTGTATTAATATTTGCAGTCCCCGCAGGATAAATTTAATCTTTCAGAATATTTTTGCACTCACGTTATATAGTTGAGCCTAGAGGTTTTATAGTGACCACTTCAGTAGAACAATCACAAAACGCCGAGCACACAATGTCAGCACAGCAGTTAGATTCCGATGTATTTTTACTTTATTTTGAGGGCGACGAACTCTATGAATCAATGTTAGCTGACATCGCTGCGGCCAACACAAGCATTCGAATGGAAAGCTATATTTTTGGTAATGACGAGATTGGCTGGCGCTTTGCCAAAGCGCTTGCGGAACGTGCAGCGGCAGGGGTGAATGTCCGCCTACATCTGGATGCTGCAGGATTTTTATCTTGGGGTTCAGGAAAATTAAAAAGCTGGTTACGAAAAGAAGGAATAAGAACACGCGTTTTTCATCGCTGGCGTTGGCGTGATCCCTGGCGCTACAATCAGCGTAACCACCGCAAGCTGTTAATCATAGATGACGCTAAATTGTATCTAGGTGGTTTTAATGTTCATCGAGAAAGTTCACGTGATGTGTATGGTGTAGAGCGTTGGCGAGACACACACCTCTTTATGGGGGATAAAATCGCTCACTTAGCGGGGAAACTATTTGACGATTTCTGGAAAGGAAAACGTCGACAATTACCCAAGAATGAAGATGCCGTTAATATTCTGGTCCCTAACTTTGATCGTGGCTGTAAACAGGTATTGAAATGTTTATACAACGACAATTTCCAGCGCGCCAGACGCTCTATAAACCTGACCACGCCCTACTTTGTGCCTGACTACCCGACACAAAAACGATTACAAACTGCAGCTCGAAGAGGTGTTGATGTACGCTTGTTAGTCCCTCGTAAAAATGATCAACGGCTAGTTCAATGGGCATCACGCGCCGCTTACGCTAATCTACTTAATGCAGGAGTACGAGTGTATGAATATTTACCGCGTATGTTACATGCCAAAACAGCTGTTATCGATGAAAATTGGGCAACCGTAGGGACATCTAATCTTGATTATCGAAGTTTTTTTGTCAATCACGAAATTAATTTGGTCTCTCAGGACCCATTATTTTGCAATCAACTCGACGAACAATTTAAGAATGATCTGGAACAAAGCGAAGAAATTCGTCCCGGAAAGTGGGCCAAACGACCCTGGAGCGCGCATATTGCTGAATTTATTGGTTGGCTTGCAAGGCGTTTATTATAGTTTTTATTGAAATAGTATTAGCGCATTATGCTGACTCTACAAGCGAAACATTCCAACTAACGATGTGCCCAGGTTGATCAATTTCCAGCAAATGCTGTACAACTTTTTTAATCTTATCAGGGAAATCAAAAAATTCTACCATAACGGGTAAATCCAGAGACAGATCGAGTAAAGATGAAGTATGAATTTTTCCTGACACCCCAAAGCCACTAATACCTCTAACAACCGTAACTCCTCTAATATGCTCATACTCTTTTAATAGAGTAAGCAACTTGCCAAGCTTCGCTTCTTTCTCACTCAAATAAATACGAACAATAGTAACTTCAGTCTGTTTTATCTCTTTCATAGCTGCCTCCCGACAAGTAAACCTGCCCAAGTCGCCAATAAACATAACACCAAATTAAATGAAATATTCATCCCCGCCCTGAGCACATCACCTTGCTCCATTAACTTTAGCGTTTCGAGCGAAAAGGTAGAAAAAGTGGTAAATGCACCTAGTAATCCAATTTGAATTAACGCTCTGGTTTCTGGAGCGACCATTCGATCCTGGAACATTGCATAAAATATTCCGATAAATAAGCTACCGGTAATATTAACAATTAAGGTACCGTAGGGAAAACTGGTGCCCCACACCGCCGCCGAGCTAATAGAAACACCATAACGTAAGACAGCTCCTAGTGCACCGCCCAAAGCGATGGCTATTAATATCAGCATTCCTGTTCGCGCCCTGATTTAGTGATTATGCTGTCTATATTATAACAAAAACACCTTTCATGCATAAAATACTATGCTCTCAAATAGATGAGTAATAACCGCAATCTAAAATACAGTTTATTCTAGGCCCATTAAAAATCACCTTGTTAAAAAATCAAAATTAGCTCCCGCGCTTACCTTAATTTTTTTCCGCCTCCAGCACTACCTCCCTCATTCGCAGCAAACTATCAGGGTTAAATGATATCGAACTCACTTCTTGCTCTACTAACCAGTGGGTAATTTCAGGGAAATCTGATGGGGCCTGCCCGCATATTCCAATATACTTATTATGACGTTTACAAGCCTCTATCGCCATTGCCATTAACTTATACACAGCAGGATCTCTTTCATCATAACCGGTCAGTAAACCTGAATCTCGGTCGACCCCCAGAGTCAACTGAGTAAGATCATTTGAGCCAATGGAAAAACCATCGCAATGTTCGAGAAAGTCATCTGCCAATAATGCATTAGCGGGTATTTCGCACATTACAATGACTTCCAAACCATTTTTACCTCGAACGAGTCCATTAATTTCCATTAAAGACAATACCGCTTTAAGCTCACTAACGGTCCGAACGAACGGAATCATTACCTTAACATTATCAAAGCCCATAGTTTCACGAACTGTTTTTAGTGCCTGACACTCCAATGCAAACGCCTGTGTAAACGCCTTGGAAGGGTAACGTGACGCGCCTCGAAAGCCAATCATGGGATTTTCTTCTTTTGGCTCATATAAATCGCCACCGAGTAATGCAGCGTACTCGTTTGACTTAAAATCACTAAACCGTACGATAACCGGATATGGATTAAAAGCCGCTGCAATGGTGGCTATTCCCTGAATGAGCTGTTGCACATAAAACTGCTGCGGATTTTCATAACCAGAAGTTCGCTCTAGAATATTTTCTTGTAACTCAGAATTCAGGTGATCATAATCTATAAGAGCCTGGGGATGAATGCCAACACTATTACTGATAATAAATTCCAGCCTCACCAACCCAGCGCCTTCATGTGGAAGTGCCCTGATATCAAAAGCGATATTTGGATTGGCGATATTGATCATAAGAGAAGTCATAGTCTTCTGTGATAAATCCACCGCTTGTAAGTTGCGATGATAGGCAAGCACTCCTTCGTAGATAGAGCCCACATTCCCATCAGCACAAGATACCGTCACTTCATCGCCGGTATGCAATAATTGAGTGGCAACTGAAGTCCCTACGATCGCCGGTATTCCCAGTTCTCGTGCGATTATTGCGGCATGACAAGTGCGCCCGCCACGGTTAGTAACGATCGCGCCCGCAATTTTCATAATAGGCTCCCAGTCTGGGTCGGTAATATCCGTGACCAGTATTTCTCCTCTTTTAAGGTCATGCATATAACCGGTATTCATAATTATTCGTACCTTACCTGCCACAATTTTACTGCCAATGCTTTTTCCTTGCAGTAGCAACTTGCCTTTATCGATCAGTGAATATGTTTCTTTTGTGGCAAGTGGACGTTGAGATTCTACAGTCTCGGGACGTGCTTGAACGATATAAATTTCACCATCCATTCCATCTTTTACCCACTCAATATCCATGGGGACATCGCGTTTATGATGTTTAGAGTAATGCTGCTCAATAACGACCGCTGCATGTGCCAATTTAGTCACTTCGTCACGGGTAATACAAAATTGATTACGTTCCTGTTTTGACAAGCTAACATTTCTCGTCGAAACACCGGCCATGGCATCACTACCATAAACCATTTTAATTAATTTGCTGCCCAGCTGTTGTTTTAGCAATGCACTTTTACCACTCACTAACGCAGGCTTATAAACATAGAATTCATCAGGATCTACCGCGCCTTGAACAATATTCTCACCAAGCCCGAACGCGCCGGTAATAAATACCACGTCTCTAAACCCTGATTCGGTATCAAGAGTAAACATTACACCCGACGAACCTAAATCGGAACGCGCCATTTTTTGAACCCCTATAGACAAAGCGATAGCTCGATCAGCAAAACCTTGATCTATTCGATAAGAAATAGCACGATTAGTGTATAAAGACGCAAACACTCTTTTACAGGTGACTAATAAATTATCGGTGCCACGTATATTTAGGTAGGTTTCTTGTTGACCTGCAAAAGAGGCATCAGGCAAGTCTTCGGCTGTGGCTGAACTTCTTATTGCAACATCAGGACTGCTTCCATATTCTTTACTTAGTTCTCGATAAGCCTCACGTAATTCTTGCTCTAGTTGTTTCGATAGTGTCGCTCGTATGATCCACTGACGTATACGCGCACCAGTTTCAGCCAATGCAATTAGATCTGTGTGATCCAGGCTTGCCAGAGCCTGATCGATTTTTTGTTGTAAATTGTTCTCATTAAGAAAATCAAAAAATGCGGCAGCAGTGGTTGCAAACCCGTTAGGAACCTTGATTCCGTGTGATCCGAGTGCCTGATACATTTCACCCAAAGAGGCATTCTTGCCGCCCACTTGAGCGACATCGTTAATCGAAATTTCACTAAATCGTTTTATATACTTCATACTTATAAATCTAGCATAAAAAATGAAAGCTAAAAGCTAATCGACTAAAAACATCACTCTGTTGAGAATACAAGGCTTTATGGAACTTAAGAATAGCGTTCAAATTGAATTGAGCAACGCGGTAAACAAGGGAAGGAGCCAGACCATAAAGTATCCGAAAAAGCTATCTCTAACTAACAGCTTTCTTTTGATTAAATTACAAACAAAGAGCTTACATAACAAATTTTTATAAGCTAAATGGGTTTACCTACTTGCTTATCAAGACTACGTAAATACTCAAGTTTTTCACTTATCTTAATTTCCAAACCGCGCTCTACAGGGAAATAATATTGAGTCCCCTTAAGCTGTTCAGGAAAATAATTCTCCCCCGCTGCATAGGCACCTGGCTCATCATGTGCATAGCGATATTTCTCACCGTAACCCATCTCTTTCATCATTTTACTTGACGCACTACGTAAAGACATTGGAACCTCTAATGAGCCCGATTGCTTGGCATCTTGCATTGCTGCCTTAAACGCCATATAAACCGCGTTACTCTTAGGTGCACACGCTAAGTAACTTACTGCCTGAGCCAGCGCTAAATCCCCTTCTGGTTGACCTAAGCGCTCCACTGTTTGCCAGACATCAAGTGCCAGAGACATCGCACGTGGATCAGCATTGCCGATGTCTTCGCTGGCCATGCGTACCAAGCGACGCGCAATATATAAAGGATCACAACCGCCATCTATCATCCTGGCTAGCCAATAGAGTGCCGCATCCGGTGCTGATCCGCGAATAGACTTATGTAATGCTGAAATTTGCTCATAAAATATATCACCCTTATTATCAAAATTGCGGGTACTGCCAGTCAGTATATCTGCAGCTCTCGACTGACTAATAATTAACTTCTTGTCCTTCACAGACTCTAAAGTACAAGCGATATCAAGCAAATTAAACAAACGTCGTGCGTCGCCATCAGCGGCATCTATTAGTAACGTCTCAACCCCTGTCTCAAATACTATTTCGATTTCTTTTGTTGCAAAGTGAGTCACGGCGCGTTGCAAAGCGGCGCACAAGGCATCAGTTTGCAAACGATGCAGAGGATATACGCGAGTGCGCGATAACAGCGCATTGTTGACCTCAAACGAAGGATTTTCAGTTGTCGCACCGACAAAAACGACTGTACCATCTTCGACATAGGGTAGAAATGCATCTTGCTGTGACTTGTTAAAACGATGCACTTCATCAATAAACAGTACTGTATTACGCTGGTACAGCTCCCGGTTTTGTTGAGCTTGTTTTATAGCTTCTCTAATATCAGCCACACCAGCAAGCACTGCTGAAATAGCGATAAATTCAGCATCGGTTACCGTCGCCAACATCCTCGCGAGCGTTGTTTTACCAGTTCCGGGAGGGCCCCACAAAATCATGGAATGTAAATGTCCTGAACGCAACATCTCTGCCAAGGGTTTACCGTTTGCCAAGAGGTGTTCCTGACCAAAAACTTGATCTAACTGTGTAGGTCTGAGCTGCTCAGCAAGTGGGCGGAAATCGTCATTGGATGATTGGTGAGGTGTACTACTAACCATTTGCAAGTCCTTTTCCAGTTGAAATTCTGGATTGATAAAAGACCAGGATCAGTCCCCGAGAGGGCTGATCCTTAATACCAGGTCGCTATGACCCGTTTAAATATAACTGATAGTTTGAACTATTATGTCATGTCATCGTGCGAGCGGACCACCCACTACATCAACACCCTTCGGAATTTTAAAAGTAAATACTGAAGCGGTAACTGTAGGGTTTACAATCAAATCGTTAAAAGTAATTGTCGTCAATTGTCCAATATTGTCTTTCAACTCCATTACTTTAAGTGACTTGGAAAAACCCAGGCGAATAGATTTAAATTGAGTATCTTTTTTCTTTGGCACTAACTTAACCCAGAAAACGCCTTTTTCGGAACCTTGATCGATAAGGTCAAAGTTTTTATCCAATGAACCAATTCCGCTCAAAACGCGTGCAGGTGTTTGACCAATTGCGCCCGATAACGTTTTAATGGTCACTTGCTCCAGGTCTTCATCGTATATCCAGATTTTCTTACCGTTACTAATGACAAGCTGCTTGTCAGGATTAGAATAGTCCCAGCGAAATTTTCCAGGACGAAGCAACACTACCTTACCTTTACCTGACTGTACTAACTGTTTATTTTCGTCGGTAACGGTTTGAGTAAAAGTCGCTTTGAAAGACTTCACCGACTTATGAAAAAAACGTAATTTATCAATCGCTGCACCTGCCAAGAGATTAAAGGAGCTTAGCAATAATAACGAAAGAACTGTTACTTTTAAAAAAGTAACAGAGGAATTTTTTAATACTAGTTTCATGATTATTCCAAATTTAGAGTTTATGTCGATGAAGTAAAACCTGGACTTAGATAAGCCTGGAATATGAGTCACTCGACAAATAATAAAGGACTAAGAGACTTGATCCTGACACTACCTTAATCGCTTGGTGCTTCAGGCGCAAGTACTTCGCGACTACCGTTTCGTTGCATTTCACTTACAATACCGGCAGCTTCCATTCCTTCCATGATCCGGGCTGCTCTGTTATATCCAATTTTTAACTGACGTTGTACTGATGAAATAGAGGCTCGTCGAGTGCGAGTGACAATCTCTACTGCTTGGTCATACAAAGGATCAGATTCATTATCATCACCCTCTTCACCAGGAAGCAAGCCAGTCATATCTATTTGTTCACTGACAATATTATCAATATAATCAGGCTCTGCCATTTCTTTAAGGTGCGCCACTACTCGATGTACTTCCTGGTCCGAAACAAAAGCACCATGGATACGCTCAGGAAGACTGCTGCTACGCCCTAGGTATAACATATCCCCGTGACCTAATAGTTGATCTGCACCACCTTGATCTAAAATAGTTCTTGAATCCACTTTAGCAGATACCTGAAATGCCACTCGGGCTGGAATATTCGCCTTAATCAATCCCGTAATCACATTCACGGACGGTCGTTGTGTCGCAAGAATTAAATGAACGCCTGCCGCGCGTGCTTTTTGAGCAAGTCTTGCAATTAGCTCTTCAACTTTTTTACCCACTGACATCATCATATCTGCCAACTCGTCCACGATGACCACGATATAAGGAAGGTGATCCAGGGTAGGAGGATCTGCTTCAGGGTCAAGCGCTTCTTCCGGTTTATACAGAGGGTCCGGCAGAGGCTCGCCGCTGTCGATCGCATCTTTTACTTTACGATTATAACCGCCGATATTACGCACTCCGAGAGATGCCATTAAACGATAACGGCGCTCCATTTCAGCAACACACCAACGCAAGGCATTCGCGGCATCTTTCATATCGGTGACAACAGGCGTTAACAAATGCGGGATGCCTTCGTACACTGAAAGCTCGAGCATTTTCGGATCTATCATAATTAAACGCACATCATACGGTGTCGCTTTATAAATCAAACTCAAAATCATGGCGTTAATAGCGACTGATTTACCTGATCCAGTCGTACCTGCAATGAGCATGTGCGGCATAGCACTCAGATCAACGACAGAAGGATGGCCGCCAATATCTTTACCTAACGCGATAGTTAAAGGCGAGTGTGCCTTATCGTATTCTTCAGAGCGCAATACTTCACTCAGTGTAATTAAATCTCTATGTTCATTGGGTATTTCAAGTCCAATAACAGACTTACCTGGAATCACCTCAACCACACGCACCGCAATTGCTGATAGTGCACGCGCTAAATCTTTAGCAAGATTTGAAACTTGGCTAACCTTTACTCCAGGCGCAAGCTCTAGTTCGAATAAAGTCACCACAGGGCCAGGAAAAACAGCCTCAACGGTGGCTTCTATACCAAAATCCAATAACTTTAATTCCACCTGACGTGACATTGCTTCCAAAGATTCTTCGGAATAGCCTTCCTCTGGTTCTTCTGGTTCGTCTAGTAGTTGTAACGGGGGAAGTTCTGTCGAGGGTGGACGATCAAACATAAAATATTGCTTTTCCTGCTCTACCCTCTTGCTCTCCATTATTTTAATGGGCTTCGGGCTAATTTTTACCTGCTTACGTGCGATGGCTCTTTTCTTTCCTTCAAGTAGAACTTCCTTACGATCGTATTTTACCGAACGCAACCTTCTCCACTCGGCAATATTTTCAAAGGTATGACGTAAGCCTGTAATCACTCGTAAGGTCCAACGCCCAAGAACATCAATGACTGTTAACCAGGAGATTCCTGTCAGCAATGTGAGCCCGGTTAAGAAAACAACTAGTAATATAAGAGTAGCGCCAAGAATACCTGCGCCCTGCAGATAAAGGCTAATCATTTGTCCCAGTGCGCCGCCTGCACTTTCAACAGGCAACTGCCCTGCTTTAATCATAAAAATTGGGTAGGCCAATGCAGCTGACGAAACAATTGTCAGTGTAAAGCCTGCAATGCGAGCGATAAATGCGCCTATATCAAAAGGATCATCATAAGCATGAGTTCGGAAAGCGATCCAGCCGAGGTAAAGTACAACTACGGGGGTCATATAAGAAAGATACCCGATAAAAAGTAATAGCAAATAAGCTGACCAGGCACCAAATTTGCCGCCGTAATTTAAAATCTCACTTTGACTGCCCGTTGCAAAACTAGGATTATCGAGAGGGCTGTAGGTAATGAGGCTAATAACCAGATAGACAGCCACAAACCATGACAACAACAGCACCCCTTCCCGTACGCCTTTAGCGATGACCAGGACCTTTGGTTCTACTGTTGCTACCTTTCGTTTAGTGGTTTGCTTTTTTCTCTTCGCCTGCGCCAATGGGCTTAACCTTTAATTCTCATTTGTGATTACAATAGTCTGAGTCGGCTTTATACAATTACTGTTAAGCAGAGTCATTTCATGTTGGGTGATAAAATATCACCCTAAGTCAATAATTATTATACAAAATATGCTAAGTCGCAAGTGCTTCAGCCACTGCTTTGTGTGTTACTTCACCAGATTGGATATTATACCCTGAAATGAGCCCAGGGGTAGAATCAGGTTGCTCTGCAGCTAAGGCTAATACATAGGGTAAAAGCACTGCACAAAGTGCCTGAGTCGCCGTCCGGGGAACAGCGCCGGGAATATTACTCACCGCATAATGAAGCACCCCTTGATCAACATAAACTGGATCGGCATAAGTCGTTGGGTGTATGGTTTCTATACAGCCTCCTTGATCGACTGAGATATCAAGAATAACACTGGCCTTTGGCATACCAGCCACCATTTTAGTAGTGACCACTCTTGGGGCTCGTGCGCCAGGAATTAAAACTGCACCGATCAAAAGATCAACAGTTTTTAATGATTCCTGAATAGCCCCTTGGTAAGCGTACTGCGTATTGATACTTCCAAGCTGACGTATCTTATCGAGTTTGTCAGTATTTTTGTCAAACACGGTCACATTTGCACCTAATGCCGCCAATACCGTTATCGCTGCACTACCAGCAACACCGGCCCCAAGGACCACCGCATTCGCTCGCGGAGAAGCAGCAGAGCCACCGAGTAATATTCCACTCCCTCCCTGGTGTTGATACAAAAGATTTGTAGCTGTTTGAGCAGCAACTACTCCGGCAATATGACTCATTGGGGCCAATAAAGGTAATGAATGCTCTACCTCGACAGTTTCAAAGGCAATCGCCGTCAACCCAATGGCTTGCAACCCTCTGGCCAACTGCTGATTAGCAGCTAGATGCAAGTAAGAAAAAAGAATATGATCACTACGCAGCAAATCAAGTTCTTCGGGCAAGGGTTCTTTTACTTTTACGATTAATGTGGTCTTATCATAGAGTTCTTGAGCAGTCACAAGAATTTCAACCCCGGCCGACTGATAGTGCTGGTCTGAATACCCGCTTAACTTACCGGCATCATGCTCGATAAAAACCTTATGGCCAGCAGTGACAAGTTCACGACAAGCCTCAGGAATCAAAGCAACCCGGCCTTCCATGATTTTTATTTCCCTTGGGACTCCGATATGCATTAAATTAGTGACCTCATATTTAGAATTAATAAACAACTATTCATTTGCGCAGCTCTATTATTTTATCACTACGCTTTACCCTGCCCTGCTAATTCCGTAACATATATGCTAAATATATACGAACAATCATCTATTTACAGCGGACTCAGGTTGATATAACAACAATAAGGCCAAATTAAGTCTAAGTAAGGACTAACTGAAGATTAAACTGTATAAAATTGAAACCTTACGCATGAATCGAGGTCAATCAAGCGACACCTTATTAATACTGTCATGGAACAAACAATCACGTTAATCCAGCGACCCTAGCAAGTGGAGAAATTTTAAATGAGTGACACTAAACACTGCCGACTATTGATTCTCGGTTCTGGCCCTGCTGGATATACTGCAAGCGTTTATGCAGCTCGTGCCAACCTACAGCCTGTATTGCTCACAGGCCTTGAACAAGGCGGACAATTAACCACGACTACTGACGTGGACAACTGGCCTGGTGATCACGATGGCGTTCAAGGTCCTGAGTTAATGAAGCGCATGAAAAAACATGCAGAACGATTTGATGTAGAAATAATTTTCGATCACGTCAACAAAGTAGACCTGAGCCAACGTCCCTTCCAATTGAAGGGCGATAGTGGCAGCTACACTTGTGATGCACTTATCATTACCACAGGTGCTTCAGCGCGCTATCTTGGCCTGAAGTCTGAAGAGGCATTTAAGGGGCGCGGAGTTTCAGCTTGTGCCACTTGTGATGGATTTTTTTATCGCGAGCAAAATGTTGCTGTTGTTGGTGGTGGTAACACAGCAGTGGAAGAAGCACTGTATCTGGCTAATATTGCCAAGCATGTGACTGTCATTCACCGTCGAGAAGAATTTCGCTCTGAAAAGATACTGTCTGCTAAATTAATTGAAAAATCTAAAACCGGTAACGTCACAATCGAATGGAATTCTGAGCTTGATGAGGTCCTCGGGGATGACAGCGGTGTCACTGGCGTAAGATTAAAAAATGTTCAAGACAGCTCAACAAAAGATATTGATGTACATGGAGTGTTTATCGCTATTGGCCATACCCCGAACACTGGCTTGTTTGAAGGTCAGCTCGATATGAACGGTGGCTACCTTGTAGTTCAGACTGGCCTGAAAGGAAATGCTACCCAAACCAGTATTGAAGGCGTGTTTGCAGCGGGCGATGTGTCAGACCACATCTATCGCCAAGCCATCACTTCAGCAGGAACAGGCTGTATGGCTGCGCTCGACGCCGAACGTTATCTTGATGAACTGGTGTAAGCTTAAATCGACTCTGACCAAATCGTAATTACTGTCTTGCAGTTCTTAAATATTGATTTGCTGGATAACATTAGTTATCCAGCATAAAGCTTAGGATAAAATATTTTTTGCCTCAAAGTTCGCAAATGAAAATCAAAGTTCTCGAATCAATTAGTAATATTTCAGCCTCAAGCTGGAATGAACTTGCTTTTATGTCTGCAACAAGTGGCTCGCCATTTTTGCAACATGAATTTCTGCTAGCCATCGAACAGAACCAGTGCGTTGGAAAACAACATGGCTGGATCCCGCGGCATATTGTTATTTATGAAAATACTCAGGCAGTAGCAGCAACACCATTATACATAAAGACTAATTCATACGGAGAATTTGTCTTTGATTGGGCATGGGCAGATGCATACCAACGCTCGGGCATGATGTATTACCCTAAACTGGTATCCTCAATTCCTTATACCCCTGCGACAGGACAACGCCTACTGGTTAAATCGGGTAAAAACCAAGTCGAGCTGCGTAAGCTTCTCATAGAAGCGACTATTCAATTAGCAAAACAAGAACACATGTCATCGATCCATTGGCTATTTCCAGATGCGGATGATCGCCCCGCTCTTTATTCTAATAACTTATTACAACGGATAGACACCCAGTTTCACTGGCGCAACAATAGCTACGATAACTTTGCTGAATTTTTGTTGACTCTAACATCTTCACGCCGCAAAAAAATTAAACGCGAACGTAAACGCGTTAACGAACAGAGGGTAAATATTCGCTGTGTCGAAGGGGTTAACGCCAGTAAAGAAGAGTTAGCTTTAGCCGAGCATTTTTACCGCAGTACCTTCGACAAGAAAAGTGGCTATGCGACCTTTAATGTCGGTTTCTTTACTGACATTGCAAAAAATATGAATCAATGTCTGGTATTATTTTTTGCTGAACAGAACAATGAAACTGTCGCCTGTTCAATATGCTATCGTTCAGCAACAGCCTTATACGGACGACACTGGGGCTGCTCTACAGAGATTCATAGCTTGCATTTTGAACTTTGTTATTATCAAGGTATTGAATACTGTATTGAGCACAATTTACAGCTATTCGAGCCTGGCGCACAAGGCGAACATAAAATTAGCCGCGGTTTCTTACCGGTACCAGTCTATTCAGCCCATTGGATAAATCATCCTGAGTTTAAACAAGCAATCTCACAATACCTTGATAACGAAATACCTGTAATCCGGGATTATATTATTGAACTTGAGACACACTCCCCTTACAAAGACACACCTGACTGGTATCATCCTATTACTAAAGAGATTTCAGAATTAACCTAATAACAACTATATCTTCAAGTAAATCCTTTCCGGCCGATGCCATAGCAACCGTTACTTATAATGAAATTAAAGTAATGTGTATCAATATATTTAGGTGTTAACAGAGGCAATATGAGTATATACAAGAAGTTAATAAGCGCGTTAATATCAGTTGTTTGTCTATTAGCGACAAGCTTAGCAGTGCAAGCCAACAAACTACCGGATAATGTATTTAAAAAATATGTCATTTCCGATAAAAGTACGCCCGCACTCCATCAACTCGTTAAGGAAGCAGCACAATCTACACATAGCTCTCCCCGCAAAGCCCGTAAACTAATTACCAAAGTATTTGATAGACTTGTTAAAGGGGACACAATTAATAAATACGATTATTTGTGGACGCAGTATGGACTTTTAAAATCAAGCTACGAAACTAATACTGGTACGTTTGGCCCGGGCAACAAATCTGATTATATTAAGATAGCACATAACGTTCTTGCCTATCTTGATACACAGAAAATTGGTAATTTTCAATACACCGAACTTGGCGGTTTTCAGATGGAAGTTTACCGAGCGGCTGGAAATGGCCTCGCATGGCAACTAATGAGCGACCCAAAGGCTGAAGCAGCAACTCTTACTAAAGCGCTCAACCTAGTGATTAAGACTGAGCCCTATATGCGTGGGAAACAAGACTATTTTATTATGGACACAAAGGTCAGAATCCTCCTTAAACTTAATAGGAAACGGGAGGCATTTAAAATAGTGAGAACTATTTTGACAAGAAGTCCTTCATTTAAAGATTTTCAGGACTTTAAAATTAACAAAGAGTATCGACGCTGGAAAAAAAATACGAACTAATAAATATTATACTTCTATTTAAAATAGTAAAAAGGAGCTAATAAGCTCCTTTTTACTTGTCTATTATGACTTTTCAACTACTTTAGAAAGTGCTTTCGAAATAGAACCCGGTGCACACATTATTGAATAGAAACTATTACTTCCAAGCATGCTTAAACTTGGAAAGCTAATCGCTATTCTGAATTTAGCGGGCAATGCCACTACCTTCTTATCGGTAACCAAAATTTCATAAGGTAGATGTGCAGTAGATCTAAGCGCTTTTTTGTCGATGCGAGACATCACCAACTTATCGCCACCACAACCTTTCGTCAGGCGAACACCAATCAATGTTTGCTTATTGCCGAGATCAACACGAAAAACTTTTGATACTCCACCTACTTTTTTGGCGAGATTAGCTTCAACCGTTTTAATCGCTGTGTCGTGGCTATCAAATTTTGCATTCAAAATTTGATTATTAAAGTACGGCATAAATATTTTATAGTGATACTTACGTAACGCGTAAGCCGTCATACCATAGGATGAACCGAACTGCTTCACATACCCTAAAGAACTCTTTAAGGCACTAGACACAGAGGCTACACTCCCCTTCATGCGATATGCATTAAACATATATTCAGGATTGGTATAAGCAACCTGCACTTGATCCTTTACCAAAGTCACTGAAATACGTTGTGTAGCTCCGAAACCGCCTTGCTTTGATTTTAATGCTGTATCTTTTAATAATTTATTGGTCACAATAATTATATGTGCATTTTTATAAGGTGAATAATTTCCTACAATAGTAAAACCTGCTTTAGTGAGCGACGCCTGTGTTTGTTTAATTGCGATGCCTAAGTCAACTTTACTTGTTGAGGCCAATACATAAGGTTTCATTTTAGTTTTTTCAGCTGCAAATGATGCAGATAGAAATAAAGCCAGGAAACCAAGAAAAATTAACCGCATAGTATTTATGGGTCGATAGGGAGATTTTCGAATTATCATGTCTGTGCCTCTTTATACAATTATCTTACAATCAAACGATTGTAGGAGCGCATGACTTATAAAGTATGTATCAATGGTTACATTATGGAGTAGGCAACAAATCAACTGATATATGATGTGTAACAAAGGTTACATAGGGAAAATATTAGCTTTTAGACTTTAATAAACGGGTCACCCGAAGTAAGTCCTCTTTCGTGTCAACCCCATGTCCAGGCGGTTTATCAGTAATAGAGACATAGATTTTGTGTCCATGCCATAACACCCTGAGCTGCTCTAGCGCTTCGTCTTGCTCAATATCGCAGGACTCCATCTCGCTATAGGCATTTAAAAAAGACGTACGATAACAATAAATCCCAAGATGTCTAAAATAATGGCTCGAAATATCATTAGATGCTTTATCAAGATCAGGGATACTTGCGAACCTATCCCGATTCCAGGGTATTGAAGCTCGGCTAAAATACAACGCACATTGATCTTTCGAGCGAACGACCTTGACTACGTTTGGATCAAATAATTCTGTGTATTCTACAATGGGTGTACATAAAGTTGACATAGAAACATCGGGGTGTTCTAGTAAGTCATTTGCCACCTGAAAAAGTAAGTCAGGGTGAATCAACGGCTCATCACCTTGCAAATTTACGATCACCGCATCATCCGGCCATTGATAGTGTTCACAAACTTCTGCGATTCTATCCGTGCCACTACAATGATCACTGCTAGTCATGCATGACTTAGCGCCAAAACCTTTAGCGGTGTCAAATACTTTTTTGCTATCAGTCGCTATCACAATTTCTTCCGCACCACTTTCAACGGCTCTTTGATACACATGTTCAAGCATTGGTTTACCCGCAATATCGAGCAATACTTTCCCCGGTAATCTTGTTGAGTCATAGCGTGCCGGTATTACAACTTTAAATGGAATATTACTCATACTAATTATTCTTTGATCTCTTCATCTGCGGGAAGTTCACGGGCCTCTTCAACAAGCATTACAGGAACGCCATCCTTTATTGGAAACGCTAATCGGTCAAATCGACAAACCAACTCACTCTCTTTTTTATAAAATAATAGTTCGCCCTTGCATTGTGGACAAACCATTAAATCCAGTGCCTTATTATCCATTAGTATACCCTCTTACTATTTTTCGGTTATTAAACCGCTTTTAAAAAAATTTATTGTTTTGGTATGACTTCGAGCATAGTAACAATTTCAGGAACAAATTTCTTGGGAAATACTATCCTAAGCTCCACTGACCAAGCATTTTCTAAACTAAGTTTCTCGCATTTGACTGCATCTTTTTCGGTCATTATTATAGGCAAGTCATCATTAAACGTGAAGTGCTGGGCCTTATACTGCTGATGGTCCGCAAATGCATGCTCTATAATTTCCAAGCCCTCTGCCCTAAGCATCGAAAAAAAACGATCCGGATTAGCGATCCCTGCCACCGCATGAACCCTTCGCCCCCTAAAAGAGGATAACGTCGAAGTCTTGGACTCAGTCTTTGACACTAACATTCTAAGGCTACAGGGTTCGAGGTACATCGTGATTTGGCGAGGGTCAATTATCTTTTCTGTTTCACCATTGAGCACTACAAAATTTGCGGAAAGCAGTTTGCTTTGAGACTCTCTAAGCGGTCCTGCCGGTAGCAAAAAACCATTTCCAAATCGTCTTTGTGAATCAACGACAATAATTTCAATATCTCTTGCCAACTGATAATGCTGCAATCCATCATCAGCAATAATTAAATTACACTGTAAAGAGTCAACCAATAGCATAGCTCCTTTTACTCGGTCCGCGCACACTACGACCGGACATTGCGTAAACCTTGCAAGCATCAAAGGTTCATCACCAACCAGAAAAGGATCACTAGTCGACTCTACCACTACTGGTCCCATTTTCTTGCCACCGCCATAACCCCTGCTCACAATACCTGGCTTATAGCCCTTGGCAAGCAACTGTAAAGCGAGCCCCATAACCAAAGGAGATTTTCCTGCGCCACCCGCCGTAATATTGCCTACTACAATCACTGGTACTGCAATCTTAACTGATTTACAAACACCGACTTTATAGCATAAGCGTCGAGATGCGCTCAACAGAAAAAAGAGACATGACAAAGGTAACAATAGTAACGTTACCCAGTGAAATTTTTTATCAAGATAGTCGTAATAACGCATATGAATACCATTAGCGGGTATTAGTAATTCCGGATCTCTGGGTATTGTGGTAACGAGCGTAAAAACCATTAGCATTGATTAATTCTTGATGAGAACCGGATTCAACAATTTTTCCGCTTTCTAATACTAAAATTAAATCAGCCTTTTCGATAGTGGATAATCGATGCGCGACAATAAGCGTTGTTCTATTTCTCACCAACAACTCTATACCGGCCTGCACTGCTTGCTCTGATTCACTGTCAAGCGCAGAGGTCGCCTCATCAAGCAATAAGATAGGAGCATCTTTCAACAACGCGCGAGCAATGGCAATTCGCTGACGTTGTCCACCAGAAAGCCGGCTACCATCTTCTCCTATTAGAGTGTCATAGCCATTTTCGAATTGCTGGATAAATTCATCTGCATGCGCTGAAACGGCGGCAGCTTCCACTTGCTCGCGACTAGCGCTAGCCATGCCGTAACCAATATTATTAGCAATGGTATCATTAAATAGTACAATATTTTGACTCACCAAGGCGATTTGATCTCTTAAAGACTCTAATGTGTAATCAGTAATATTGACTGAATCAATAGTAATTCGCCCCGAATATAATTCGTAAAAACGTGGTAATAGACCAATCATGCTTGTTTTACCACTACCTGATTTACCGACTAGTGCCACTGTTTGTCCTGGCTTAATATCGAGGTGGATATTTTGTAAGGGCAGCGTTTTACCTTGGTCATAACTCATACTGACATGTTCAAAACAAATATGCCCTTCTACTCTTTTGCTAATGTGAGTGCCTGTATCTTTTTCAGGTTTTTCATCCAATAATTCAAAAATGGCACTCGCCGCTGCTATTCCTTTTTGAATGGAAGCATTCACCGTCGTTAAACGCTTAATTGGCGGAAGCATAAATAACATTGCCATTACATAGGCGATAAAAGACCCTGCCGTAATACTTTCATCACTAATCAAAAAATAGATAATCACTGCAACTGTAACAGAAGCAAGTAGTTGAATTACTTGTGTTGAGCCCACAGTAGTGGCCAGAAACTTCATATGCTGTTGACGATTGGTTTTATTAATAGCTTCGAATTTCTTTTGCTCGAATTTCTGCCCGCCGAATGTCTTAACTTCGCGTTGTGCATCGATCGATTCTTGTAAAACGCTGGTGACATCTCCCATAGAGTTTTGGATTTTTTTACTAATTCTTCGGAAACGGCTACTTAGTAACGCCAATATAATTATTATAAAGGGCCCGCACACTAAAAATATGATTGTTAGCCAAAAATTAAGATACATCATATAGCCTAACAATATGATTGCAGTCAAAGAGTCTCGAATAAGAATCGTGACTGCACTTGTTATAGCCTGAGATATTTGTTCGGTATTAAAGGTAAACTTTGAAATTAATTGCCCACTACTATTCGTATCAAAACTGCTTGAGGGCAAGAGCAACATATGCTGAAACATATCTTTTCGGATGCTGTATATCGTCATACGGCTTACATACATCATACCGTAACTATAAAGGAACCCTGTAATACCACGTAAAGTAACCAAGCCAACAAGTAACAATGGGTAGGTAATAAGATCATCACGTGACTGACCCACTACATTTACATCGACAAGTTTGCGCATTAATCCTGCAAAAGCAGCATCAGTGGTCGCAAACAATATCATCGCTACTGTCGCCCCTAAAAAATAGGGCCAGTAAGGCAGCGCGTGAGTGATCAGGCGTCGATAGGTCTGCACACTGCCATAAGCTGGGGATTCTTTAGACATTTTAATGCAAGGTTATTTCGATCGGATTTGTCTTGTGACAATCGATATTTTGGTCAGACCAATAGATTGCAAAGCATCTGTTACCTTAACAAATGATTTAAACGGCGAATTTTCTGCACCTTCAATATATATTCTGGTATTTTTATCACCACTGGTTACTTTTCTAATGGCTCGAGTAAGAGACTTTAAATCGTTACTGGTAAGTGAAAAAGTTTTAGAGTCGGTCTTGCCTTTAGCCCCGGTGATTTTTCGTTCCAGCTTGATCTTTCCATCAGGCAAAATAAATATCGTGAGTGCCTTTTTGTTTTCCAGTTTTTTAGGTGCAGGCGATGCTTGGGGTAAATCAAATTTAAGAGCAGATCTGTCTTTAAATTCGGTTGAGACCATAAAAAAGATTAACAACAAAAACACCACATCAATTAAGGGTGTTAAATTAACGTCAGGTGTATCTTTTTCGTTTCGCTTCAAATTCACGCAGCACCTCCTCCCTGAGGAGCTGGAGCTTGCTTCGAATGAATTACTTCAACAAGCTTGATTGCCTCTTGCTCCATGTACACAACAAGCTCATCGACTTTTGCTCGAAAATACCGATACATAGTCACAGCAGGAATAGCCACGAATAAACCCGCAGCAGTAGTAAAGAGGGCCTTATTAATACCCCCTGATAAGCCACTAATGTCTTGCGTATCGACAAGCCTTCCGAAAACATCAATCATACCCAGTACCGTACCCAGCAAACCCAGTAAAGGAGTAATTGTCGCTATAGTTCCCAGGGTGGTCAAATATCTCTCAAGATCATGAACAACGTGGCGCCCAGTCTCTTCAATACTTTCTTTCATCACATCACGAGTTTGATTTCGATTCGACAAACCAGAGGCCAGCACACGGCCTAAAGGAGAGCTTTTACGCATCGCTTTAATACGCTCACTGTCCAATTGGTTTTTTCTTTCCCAGTGCCACACCTGCGCGACTAAATGTTGAGGAATAACATGACTTTTTTGTAGTTGCCACATACGTTCAGCAATGATTGCTAACGCGATTATTGAAGAGCCGATAATGATCCACATTACCACTCCACTTGTTATCACAAATTCATACACGTCTCGTTACCACCTTTCGGATTATATTTATCAGCCAAACCATGATTTTATTAAATTAATATATATGATATTAGCCCGGGTTGTAATAGATTCCAGGGGATTTTATTACTCTTTGAACTCGTACCGGTTAATTCAGGCACAAAATTCCAACATTACAATGAATCACAGGTGAATTTATAGCCATTATAAAGACACAATTTAATACAATTAGCTGCCTTTAATCCTGATTTCTACAGTTTATCTATAAGCCTCTGATAATTCAATGTTATATTTCGTCTTTCGTGTAACCAGCCAGATCATTTACGATGCCAGTAACGTCGATGATCCACTCTGTACTTTTTCACTCTGTAAGACCGTCCTCTACCGTCTAATATAACTTCTATGGCACCTGATTGAGCTGTATTTAATAAAGGAATATTAAGCGCTGTATATCGTTTCCTGATCAATTTAGCTGGATGATTAAAACGACTTTGAAAACCAGCAGATACAATCGCCAGCTTAGGCTTAACCTTACGCAGAAAAGCCCATGAAGATGAGGTTTTACTGCCATGATGAGGGACAAGCAATATATCAGCTTGCACAATATTCCGTGTATATAGACCTTGCTCTGCATCTCGATGAATATCACCAGTGAGTAAAATATCGCCATAAGTACTTTGAACGTGCAACACACATGAGCGATTATTACCCTTTTCATTACCCTTAAATTCAGGATGTAAAATGGTAAATCTTATACCGTCTGCTACCCAATACTGACCTTGATAACAGGCATGCGCGGGAAATTTTCTTAAAGAGGCAGGCGAACCACTCAACAAATAACCAATGGATAAAGACTTGGCTACCGACTCAAAGCCTCCTCGATGATCATTATCTTTATGGCTAATAATCATCCAGTCTATATGACTCACCCCCTGTGAACGCAAAAAAGGGACTACAACGGCGCTCCCCACATCAAAACTGTCGGAATATTTAGCCCCAACATCATAAACCAATACATGATTAGCGGTACGAATCACTATTGCCAAACCTTGGCCACTGTCGAGAACCGTTAACGCGACTTCACCCATGCGAAGCTTGCTTTTACCCCATAATAGAGACGAGCCCAATAAAGGTAACAATAAAAACAAAGACACTATTCGTAGCTTTCCTGCCCAGGGTAACAACAATATCACTAACCCAATAAAAGCAAGAAACAACGCACTCATTGAACTATTTGAAAAACCACTTGTGGGTGGAAACCAGGTAGACAACAGATCGAGGAAAATCCAGCAAACATGCAGCAGAAATCCGGCGAGCAACAATAACCACGATGCTAGAGTTTGACTAACAAGCAATAAAATACAGGCGAATAACACGAGAGGTACAACCAATACAGAAATAATCGGCAACACTACTGCATTAGCAATGGGCCCTACCAGTGATACTGTTTGAAAAAAAGTTATAGTGAGAGGTGCCAGGCACAGCATAAGAAGAAACTGGATCCCGACCCAATCAATAATTTTTCCTTGACGGTGAATCAATGGCGCCGAAAAAAAAATGAAAGCCACTGCACTAAAAGATAACCAAAACCCTGGATCCATTATCGCTATTGGGTCAATCAACAAAACAGCAAATAAGGCAATGCAGATCACTTTTCCCGGTTTAACTTTTTGACTACGCATCAATGCAGTCATTATCACCAATGTCATTACTAGCGCTCTTTGTGTAGGAATAGCAAAACCTGCAAGCGCAGCATACAGCGTAGCCGCAAACAACGCGGCACCGGCAGCCACTTTATGGCTGGCTATTCGGTTACTTAAAAAAGTGATACGTCCCCAGAGAAACCCGATAATCGCATAGATAAAACCCGCAGCTAAACCAATATGGAGCCCCGATATAGCCACCAAATGAGCCGTCCCCGTGTTACGTAATACCTGCCATTGTTTTCGCGAGATCATGCCTCGTTCACCTAAAGCCAACGCTCTAATCAGCCCAGCCTGTTCCTGGCTAAATTTACTGTAGCGCATAGCTTGCTTTAATTTCTCGTCAATATTAAAACGTAGGCTCAGTAAAAATGAACCTGCATGACTACTCAGTTTTCGATTAAGAGGGCTCGCTTTAACATAACCTGTCGCCACAATCTTTTGCTTGAACAGCCATTGCTCATAGTCAAAACTCCCTTCATTACGAAAACCACTCGGCTGCTTTAACTGCACCAATAATTTCCAACGCTCCCCGGGACGTGGCATTTTTAGCTTTATTGGCTTTACCATTTTTTTGGGGTAATACCAACCAAGCTTTAATCTGCCCTGTATTGTTGGGAGTACGGCTTTGTTTCTATCACTGCCGGCGCGTCTGTCATCAAGGCGATCTATAAGAAGGGTAAAAGAAACCCCACGTGTATTATTGACGGGGAAGCTATCAATAACCCCAATCACCCATAAGCTACGTTTCTGTAACGTATCTGGCATTATTTTTGGATAAAGACAATAGAGATTAAACGATGTCCATGCGAGCCCAATTAGAACAAAAAAAGTGACTGAAAATAGTGAGATCCAACACCGAAGAACGAAATGAATTAAGAGTAAAATGATACTCAATAGCAATAATAGTGACAAAATTGCTGCAGTAATGTGAGCAAAGCGGATTGAAACCCAGCAACCTATAACGAAAGCAAGCGTGTTGAAATACAATATGTAATACCAAAAGTGTGTATAATTGTAGTGGAGCGGTGCCAGCAAACACCTGCTAACAGTGAAGGAGATGCTGCACGGCTTATAATTACGATCTGCTAGTCATTAAATGAAATTTGAACACCGTTTTTTTGCATTGGCGGGCACTTACTTATAGATGCAAGTAATAATGCTAAGTCAGTCAAGACAATACTATGGATAAGCGTTAGATGGCGAAGAAATTTATCAAGAAAATTATGCCGAATCACGAGACGATTCGTGACCACAAATACCTTAAAGTATTTGGGAGTTTACTTCATGACCCAAACTTATGGCATTTAAATCGACGTTCAGTTTCAGCTGCTTTTGCGGTGGGCCTATTTTTTGCCTGGGTACCAGTGCCTTTTCAAATGATACTGGCTACTGCCGCAGCAATAATATTTCGTGTTAATTTACCACTTTCGGTGGTCTTGGTTTGGGTCACAAATCCACTAACGATGGGCCCCATGTTCTATGGAGCATTTGAGCTTGGCACTTTTATTCTGAATGATACAACTTCTGTCTGGCCGGTTTTTGAGTTGAGCTGGGTATGGGTTGAAACTGCACTTTTACTAATTTGGAAACCTTTTCTTCTAGGCTGTTTAATATTAGGCACCATTAGCTCAATTGCGGGCTATATTGTTATTCGCTTACTATGGCGTTGGCAGATAGTCAGAGAATGGAAACAGCGCAAGCTTAAACGGAAGATAAAAAACTAAGCCACACATGGCCAGCTAAATTATATAATGATGTTACGCAATAGTTTATAGGCTTGCCGATCAGCCTATAGACAAACCAGCTTTTAAATTAACGTCCGTTTAGGGTATTAACTACGCTAGTGATAAATAAAATCATCTCTACCCCCTCAATTGTGAGAAATAATTCCATCCTCAAGCTGATAGACTTTATCCATACGCTGCGCCAGGATCTCATCATGGGTGACAATAACCAGGCTAATTTTCGTTTCCTTATGCAATTCTAATATCTGCTCATAAATCCTTTGCTCGTTTTTACGATCTAGATTGCCCGTAGGCTCATCTGCCAACATACAGCCTGGCTTCGTAACAAGCGCTCGTGCTATTGCTGCGCGCTGCCTTTCACCACCAGATAACTCTCCTGGTTTATGGTGAAGGCGATGATCCAATCCTACTTTGTCAAGAATAGCCTTGCTATGCCTCATCGCCTCGTTATTTTTTACACCGCGTATTAGCAGCGGCATAGCAACATTTTCAATGGCTGTAAATTCTGGCATTAAATGATGAAATTGATAAACAAACCCTAGATTAAAGTTCCGAATCAAACCTCGGTCTGATTCATTTAGACGGCTCATGTTATAGCCCGCTACGTATACTTCACCTGAAGTAGGTGTATCTAACCCCCCTAACAAATGCAGCAAAGTACTTTTGCCCGAGCCAGACGATCCCACAATAGCAACCCGCTCACCTACACTAACCTTAAAGTCAATGTTAAACAAAACTTGTACGCTCAAATCGCCATCTTCAAACTTCTTACTTAAATTCGTGCATTGTAATATCACATCACTATGCTCAGAATCCCCTTGATCTCTGGCTTTACTAAGCCTGGATTTCTGACGATTAGTCAACCCTTCAAGATTATTCATAACGAAGAGCCTCTGCGGGTTGAGTATTGGAAGCCGCATAAGCAGGATATAAAGTAGCCAGTAAACCGACAAGTAACGCACTAATATAAATTATCGCGACTTCTCCCCACCGCACCTCTGCCACTAATTTACTAATATAATAAATGGACGGATCGAGAACACTATTACCGGTTAATGATTCAATTCCAGCAACAATACTCTCCACATTCACCGCAACCAGAACTCCAAGAAAAACACCTAAGGTCGCCCCTACTGTCCCAATGACTGTGCCCTGAACAATAAATATTCGTCTGATCATTGCAGGGGTAGATCCAAGGGTACGCAATATAGCAATGTCGGCCTGCTTGTCTGTAACCACCATCACTAACGTAGAAACAATATTAATCGCTGCAACAATCACAATCAGTAGCAGCACAAAAAACATCATACGTTTTTCAGTCGAAATCGCTGAAAATAAATTTCGATTATTTTCCATCCAGGTACGAACCCAGCTGGCTATCCCATCTTGCTGAAATTGCTTTTTTACTTTAAGAATAGATTTCGCATCAAAGACATCTTTCAAACGTAACTGAATAGCCGACACTTGGGATTTGATATTTAATAAACGACGTGCGCCATCGATATTTAACAACACCATTGTGGTATCGTACTGCTTCATGTCTATTTTAAAAATTCCCACCACTGTAAAGCGGCGATAAGTCGGCCTTACACCACCAGCAGTTACTTTCCAGCTTGGCACCACCAGCATAATTTTATGTCGATTGTCCATAATACAATCAGCTTGCTTTTGCTTTTCTTTTGACTTAGAAACACATTCAGGCTTGATATCAACCTTGTAATTAGACAAACCCTTCACTAACTGTTCAGTCGCATATTTACCCAGAAGCTTTTGTGCCACTTCGTACCCTAATATGACTCCCCAGCGGTTTCTCTTTAGCGCTGCCATTGAGCCTGATTTTATATGTTTGCCTATATCAGAAACCTGCGATTGAAAGTCTGGGTCTATTCCGCGAATAATGACACCTTGACTAACGCTTCCACGACTCGCCAATCCCTGCCCTTGCACAATGGGAGCAGCACCAGTGACTTGAGGGTATTTTTTAGCCTGACGCATCACTCCTTTCCAGTCATGGTCAAAACCACGCAAGGTGATATGAGCCTCCATTCCGAGCAAGCGCTTGCTGATTTCGGTTTCGAAACCGTTCATCACTGACAACACGATAATAAGCACAGCAACCCCCAACATGATACCCACCATGGAGATTACAGAAATAAAAGAAATGAAATGGTTACGCCGCTTCGCACGGACATAACGTAAACCAATTGATAACGATAATGATTTGAACATAGGGCGGTATTAAAGCATATTTTTTAATAGAATGCTGCACTTACGCTACATAGATGACATAAACGTGATAATCGCGCTATAACATTTTTAGCAAGTCATTAGCCTCGCTACAGCCCCTGGATTCTTCCCATAACCGCTTTGCTATTGATTAGGAATAAAATTCCCTGATAATGTGAGTAACACGACTCATCAATGACTGCAGCCTTTACTACCCTGTTAGGTTGTTTATGTAACTAAATGATATATATAATAATATTATCGAAATATATATATGTTCGGTTCAAATATACAGAATATCACCACTACTGCCGCTAACTATTAGTACGGAATACCGAAAGACATTGTGTAAAAACTTCCAGGCTCCACAAAGCAGTAGCCTTAGAGACAAAAAGGAAAAAAATGAAACGCCTAGCTTTTATATTTATTATAATTTTCAGCAACACTAGCTGGTCCGAAGCCTTATCCGTAAGATCTATTACTGATACGATCAACCATAGCAACCATGGCAAACGCCCCTCGCGCGGCATGACAAAAGCAGATGTTGAAAAACAATTTGGTGTTCCTATCACTAAAAAGGAACCCGTGGGTTTAAACCCAAAACGTAAACACCATAGAGCTATTACGAGGTGGATATATAACGATTTTCTAGTGGTATTTGATTCAAACCATGTCATTGTTACCGTCAACCGTCGCAAATAAGGCTGACAGTCTGCTATTGTATCCCTCAGTAGCAGGCTCATTTTACTCACTGCCCCAAAAATACGCCCTATCATTGCTTATCGCTTAACCACAAAGTAATTATCTGAAGTTCAATTTACCTAATCAGTAAGATAACGAGAAAAACAACTATTATTCCGCTATAGTTTTGGATAACAAGTGTCTTGTTATCTATAAAACGTGAGCAGGCTAAAATGATCTTAATATTAAAAGCTAATACTGATACTAGTGGCAATGCCTATTCGCAATTAATGAATAATCTAAATGAATTAGACGGTGTCACGATTAGCACGCACAGCATCAAAGGTGCTGAACAAGTTTTGTCCGAAATTTATTTATTAGGCAATACGGGCTCACTGGGCATAGAAGAAATGCAGTCTTTACCCTGTGTTGAACGTGTCGTACGAATCTCAGACGAATACCGTATTCTAGGCCGGCATAAAGATAACGAACGCCCGATAGAATTTAATTACAATGGAGTACTTTTTAGCCAACAAACTCTTAATGTGTTTGCTGGCCTCTGTGCAGTTGATGTTCCCGAGCATGTCGACCAAATGATGGAACATCTACAACAACTTGGTCAAGTCTGCACTCGTATGGGAGCCTTCAAACCACGCACCAGCCCTTACTCCTTCCAGGGTCATGGTAAAAAATGTTTGCCCTGGGTATTCGAATTAGCCGGAAAAAACGGGATTAAAGTCATTGCTATGGAGATCACACATGAATCACATATCGATGATATTAATCATGCACTCGAAGAATCGGGACAAGCCACTGGGGTGATGTTACAAATTGGTACACGTAACACCCAAAATTTCGAACTTTTAAAAAGCGTAGGTCGCCAACAGGAATTTCCTGTGCTACTCAAACGAGGCTTCGGGATTACTTTGGAAGAGTCCCTCAATGCTGCTGAATATCTCGCCAGTGAAGGAAATAGTCGAGTCATTTTTGGACTTCGAGGGATGAAAACCAATATGGCCGATCCACATCGCAATTTCGTGGACTTCGCCCATGTCCCTGTTGTAAGAAGGCTCACGCGCATGCCAGTATGCATTGATCCTTCACATTCGGTTGGGTCACGTGACTACTCCTCAGACGGCATACTCGATGTCATGCATGTTACTGCTCAAGGAATTATTGCTGGTGCAAATATGGTACTGGCTGACTTTCACCCTAAGCCTGGCAAGGCATTGGTAGATGGTCCGCAAGCATTGTTGATGGATGAACTCAAATATTTCTTTGATGATATCGCGCTTGTACGAACAACTTATGAAAAACGGGTGCAAGCCGCTATCGATTATACCAACCAACACACTAATTGAGATACTAGTTCAGATCCACTTTTCTCTGAGCATTTTTTCGTTGGATTGTAGCCATAAAAGCGCAATCCAAGGAGTAGCTGAATTAATTTCACCTGTTTGAAGCATTTTAATTGCCTGATCCACTCCTACTACCCTCACCCGAATATCTTCCCCCTCTTCTTCTAACCCATAAATCCCACCCGCATTACTTGCATCAACTCTTCCACAAAATAGAGTCATTCGTTCCGAAGTACTGCCCGGACTGACAAAATACTCACCAATAAAAATCATCTCCGCAATATCACAACCGGCTTCTTCAACGGCTTCACGCCTAACCACTTCTTCAGGTTGTTCTCCTGGCTCAATATAACCTGCCACTAACTCAGTTAACCAGGCACCCAAATCATCATCCATTGCGCCTACTCTAAACTGTTCAACCAAAATTATTTTACGCATGCCTGGATCGTAAAGTAACACTGCCGCGGCACCTCCCTTGTCAATCACTTCGCGCGAAATAATGTCACTCATTCCTCCTGCAAATAAACTATGTTGCAATGACAACGAGTCGATGCCAAAAAAACCATGGTAACGTTGTTCTCGCTTAAGAACCTTAAATTCCATATTGCTATCCTGAATCACTAAAGTAATTTTTATAGAGAAGTCTTTTTCCGCCAAATGACAGGCATCTTAGGGGGGCATCGACGACAAATAATGGTATTCGCATCTTTATAGGTAAACTCTACTACTTTCCTCTTAGCCTGTTTTTCATCGGCTTCAGGAAATATTATTTTGACTCGATTACCTAAATGTTCAATGTTAATTTTCTCATGCTTATTGATACCCATTCCTTTAATATCAATCAGCGCTTTTTTCTTATAAACAGTTAATATCACTGACATGTTATAATTTTTAAATAGCTGCCCGGTACGCTTCACTGTCGGATCCTTATAAGAGCTAAAATCCGCAACATAAGCGCCTTCTATCGTACTGCCCGAGCAGGATACAAAAAGTAAGACAAAAGTTAGCACAAAGAGTGGCTTTCTTATTATTAGTCTCATTACTCATTCTCCATTCAAAAACAAACAACAAACAACAAAGGCCCGTTCATCTTTCATTTTCGTCCACAATACCACTATAGTTATCATGGGTATAATTATAAACTTCTTCATTCCATTTGAAACTGTGGATATAATACCGCAACTTATATAACAGGGGATACCATGAGTACACTGCAACTAAGCGATAAACTACTACAAGATATACAAGATGTCTTACTTAAGCACGATGAAAAATGTGATGATATACGCGTTGGCGTCCAGTATTTAGCAGCTTTAACAGGATTTCTTGCTTCCACTTCGGCTGGAGATGATACTCAGAAGAAAGAGTTTCTACAGCAATTGTATCAATTTTCAGAACAAGTCATGCTTGATAACTCAGAAAGCGCTACCACTCCTCCGCCCGCTGCCAATAACAGCGCGTTTGGCATATGGGAACCGAAGTAACTCCTGTTGGTCACTAGCCCATCGATTAGCTCACTGATGCTTTGCGTTTAATCACCACGAAACTCAAATCATCAGTGGGTGCATTCGACCCTTGAAACTCACTTACCTCTAATAACATCTGTTTTTTAATCTGCAAAGCATCCAGCTCATAAATGCTGTGCAGAGTGTTCTGAATATTTTCTTCGCCAAGTAATTCTCTTTGTTCATTACGTAACTCAGATAAGCCATCAGTATAGGCAAATATTAAATCGCCGTCTTTATACTCTACCTTAGAGGCAATAGCAGTATCATTTTCAACCACACCTAACACAGGAGCATTGGCCCTCAATATTTTAATTCCCTGCTGGCTTATTAGTACTGGCGGATTATGGCCGCAGTTCAAATAACGGAAATACTCCTTATCTTGATAGAATTCAAAATAGACTATTGAAATAAAACAGCCGCGAGCACTGTTTTTAATGACTGATTGATTCACGACAGACGCTAGCGTCTCTATTGAAATATCTTGTTGTGCCAGCACCTGAGTCATTGCCTGAATATTTGACATCAACATGGCGGCCGAAAAACCCTTACCTGCTACATCAGCGATGACCACCAACTTCTTATGACCGGTACGCTCAATAAAATCAAAATAGTCGCCGCCCACTTCTTTTGAAGGCTGGTAAAAACTCTCTATCTCCAAACGCGGGAAGTCCGGTCGTTGAGTCGGTACTAGTTGATCTTGAACATCTGCAGCATGACTGATATCACGCTCTAGAAAATTAAGCTGCTCCTCATAACCCAGTTGAGTAACTACCGCCTCAAGAAGAGACCTTGATTTTCGAGCCATTAACATTGCTACCAGTCCGACAATTAAAAATATTATCGATCTTACAATCATTGATGCCCAGCCAAATAATGCCTGTGAGGCCTTCACACCCTCTACCCCAACTACGAATAACGCTTCATGAAACCACAAAACATACATCCCTAGATACTGTGTGGCAACGAGACCGCCAGCCAATAAACACAAAACAGGGTTCATCGTTAGGCTACTCACCCCTATCACCACCACATAATACAACGGGGCCACGGACGACAAGGCAAAGTGAACTCCCATCATACGTTCACTAATCACTATAAAAAAACTCACCATTGTCACTTGAAAAATAATGTTGACATATTTTAATGAGCGGTGGTAGTAACCAAGACGAATAAGCATTGCGTTTGTGACAAACCAGAACATCATCACAAAAACCATTGTATCGATAAATTCTCTGAACTCTAGCTGAAATGCATCGGCCTGTAATAGCGTAATAATATAAATCAATAGTAGACTGCCCGCCATAAACCACGCAGCCTGTTGTTGTGAGTCTTGCTCTACCTTATATAACTCTGCACCAAGAATTGCTTGATAAGATTTTCGAAGACCTGCATCATTAGTATTCATTTATGTGTCGCGCTCATCTGCACATGCATTAAATTGTTATAATCAAGATACTACAGTAATAGCACAGTTGTTTGTTGACTATTTATAGCCCAAATAAGATACTATTCTCACATTAAAAAATAACATCACTAGAATTTCTTAAGAATATGCAAGAATTTGAATTTATTGACACGTTTTTACGGTCAGACGCTGACCCATCACTATTAATGGGTATCGGTGATGATGCTGCGGTATTAAGTGAACGTCAGATATTATCTCAATTACACATTAAAGTGAAAAAATGCGAACTAGATACTCACTCTCCTGAGTCAATCGCAAACAACCTCGATAGTTTACGAACACTACTTGAAGCAAGCGAGTACCAGAAAACTTACTTATTTATTAATCTTTCACTGGCAGCACTCAATAGAAGTGGCATGGAATTATACTTAACAGAGCTCAATAGACTGCTGAAAACTTATAAGACAATTCTTGCTGGGGGCGATACTACGCATGGAAACGGCACAGTAATCTACCAACTTATAGGAACTGTACCCAAAGAAGATTATATAAACTTATCGTAACTTAACTTTCTATCGAGTCGCCATTAAAGGCTTTAACTTATTACGCATTTCGCGAATAATGGTTTCCGTTGTGGTCCAATCAACACAGGCATCTGTGACTGAAACTCCATACTTCAGCGCCGATAGATCTTTAGGCACAGATTGGTTGCCAGCTTCAATATTGCTTTCCAACATTACACCGACAATAGAACGGTTACCTTCCAGTATTTGATTAGTACAGTTGTCTAAGACCAGCGATTGCAAATTGTGATCTTTCATTGAATTTCCATGGCTACAGTCTACGACAATATTGGCAGCTAAATTGGCCTTCGATAACTGATCTTCACAAAGTTTAATATTGACAGAATCGTAATTTGAGTGACCTCCTCCTCCGCGTAACACAACATGACCATAACTGTTGCCTTTAGTGCGAAATACGGCACACTCTCCTGACTGATTGATCCCTAGAAAATGATGAGGTTGCGACACGGAATGCAATGCATTAATAGCCACTTGCAAACTTCCATCCGTACCATTTTTAAATCCGACTGGTGTGGACAAACCACTAGACATCTCTCTATGCGTTTGTGATTCAGTTGTTCGAGCACCGATCGCAGTCCAGGTAATCAAGTCAGAAAGGTATTGAGGGGTAATAGGATCGAGGGCTTCAGTAGCAGCAAACAAACCTGTGTTGGCAATATCCAGCAAGACACTGCGTGCTAGTGATAAACCTTTTTCAATATGAAATGAGTCATCCATATCTGGATCATTTATCAACCCTTTCCAGCCAACAGTCGTCCTCGGTTTCTCAAAATAGACACGCATAATGAGCACTAACGTATCGCTCACTTCATCAGCCAGTACTTTTAATCGTTCAGCGTAATCTTTTGCGGCTTTTGTATCATGAATTGAACATGGACCCACAACGATAAATAAACGCTTATCGGTGCCGTCGAGGATATCTCGAATGATTTTACGGCCGTTTACTACCATTGCTCGAGCTTCATCGGTTAAAGGAAGCTGCTTTTTAATTTGCTCTGGAGTAGGCAGCAGCTCCTGAGACAATACATTTAAATTATTCAATTTTTCGTCAGTCATATTAGCCAATACTACACTATTGCAGATTTTGTGATAAAGATTCACCGGAAGCCCATAATACCCTTGGTATTCAATGGGATACATACCTTGTCAAGTCAGTTATAATAAGCGCCGGAAATCTAATTAATGACTACTACCGGAAATAACTTTTATGACTGATACCAGCATGGATCTCGCCAGCGGCATTGCTGCATTTGAATCACGACATTTTAGCACCGCTTACCCCCTATTAAAACCACTGGCCGATGCCGGCGATACCGAAGCCGAATATAGAATCGCTATTATGTATCAAAATGGACTTGGAATGGTGGCCAATATGGAAAAAGCGGTAAAATATATGAAGAATGCTGCTAAAAAAGATCATTCTTTGGCCCAACACGGATTAGGATTTATGTACATGAAGGGTGAAGGCGTGACAATCGATGGCGCTGAAGCTGAAAAATGGTTCCTCAAGGCTGCCTCCCAAGGCCAGCAAGGATCATATACTACCCTCGCAATGATGTATCTGGAAGGTGAAGGAATTACTAAAGATCTCGACAAGGCTCGAGAATACTTTAGCAAAGGTGGCTTTGATCCTGATGAGTTTATTAAAGAATAAAATTAGCGCACTGTAACGATTGGGTCAATCTACAAAATGACGCTTTACCCAGTGAGGTGCTGCAATTCACCTCACCACCCCAACATCGGTGCGTATCAAAACGGATAGGCGCCGTGACTGTAGAACTAGCTTAAGCTCTTTATCGCAATTTCATAACAATCTGCAGACAAACCAGGTAACACTGAAACTTTCTCCAACGTTCTTTTCATCAAAGATTTCTGAGGCTCTGCAAACCGATTCCAACGGGTCATTGATTTTAATAAAGACGCCGCCACTTGAGGATTAAGCTTATCTAGCTTGGCAATATGCTCATACACTAAATCATAACCCTGACCATTATCCGAATGAAAGTGTACGGGATTGCCGTAACAAAATGCCCCTAGCAAGGCGCGTACTTTATTAGGATTTGTAATTTCAAATACAGGGTGATTAAGTAAAGTCTTCACCTCTGCAAATGTTTCAGTGCGCTTTGAGGTAGACTGTACGGTCAACCATTTATCCATCACTAGCGCGTCATTTTCCCAACGCTCATAAAACTGTTTAAGTGCTTGCTCACGATAGTGATTTGTATATTGCGATAACAAACTCAAAGCAGCGATCGAGTCAGTCATATTCGAAGCACTTTCAAATTGCTCAAAACAGAGCTCGAATATTTCATCACGTTCAGTATACATTAGCCACGCTAAACAACGATTTTTGAACTCACGTTGTGCCACAGCCTTAGTACTGAGACTATATTCGCCTTGAATATTATTTTCTTTATAAAACGATAACAATAAGTCGAAATAGATTTCAGAAAGCTTCGCATAGATAAACTGGCTCGCTTTGAATATAGCGGCAACATTTATTTGTGTAAATTTTTCAGCGAGATAACTTTGAGCAGGAAACATCATCATTTCTGCGACCAAAGCACGATCTAAATCATGTGACTGCAACAAAACCCCTATAGCATCAATCAAACCCTGATTCACGACCATGGCTTTGCCTGCCATTTCTTGCTCAACTAATTCGACCATCGCCTTGCTACATATCTCCTGCCCTGCCTCCCAACGAGAAAATGCATCAGGATCATGCGCCATAAGCAACGCAAACTCATTAGCCTCTCGCTCATAACTCACTTTTACCGGTGCCGAAAAATCACGCAAAATGGATAATACAGGTAACGTCTCTACTTCAGTAAATATAAAATCTTGAGATTTTTCCGATAATAATAACGTACAATCCTTAACACCCTGGACATGAGCATCGCCTTTAAGATAAAGTTTAATCACTTCGCCCTGTTGACTTAATAAACCTGTTTTAACAGGAATCATGAAAGCTTTTTTAGTATCTTGACCTGGTGTTGGCTTACACTCTTGCGAAATAGTTAAGGTATAGGTTTTTTGCTTAGCATCATAGCTACTTCGCACACTAATTTCCGGAGTTCCTGACTGTGAATACCATCGTTTAAACGTAGCGTACTCAACCTTATTAGCATCCATCATTGCGCTAAAAAAGTCATCAGTAGTGACGGCTTGACCATCATGTCGTTTGAAATATAAGTCCATACCCTTACGAAATCCATTACGACCCAGCAATGTCTGATACATACGAACGACTTCCGCGCCTTTATTGTAAACCGTTGCCGTATAGAAATTATTTATTTCAACGTATGAATCAGGGCGCACAGGATGAGCCATCGGTCCTGCATCTTCAAGGAATTGACTGCTGCGTAAACTACGCACATCACCAATTCTAAATACCGCCCGTGAATTCATATCAGCACTAAATTCTTGATCTCGAAATACGGTTAAACCTTCTTTTAAACTTAACTGAAACCAGTCACGACAAGTCACACGATTCCCGGTCCAATTATGGAAGTACTCATGTGCTATAACGCTCTCAATACCTAAAAAATCATTATCAGTAGCCGTTTCCGTAGAAGCCAATACATATTTGGAATTAAAAACATTAAGCCCTTTATTTTCCATCGCACCCATATTAAAATCATTGACTGCAACTATCATATAGATATCGAGGTCATATTCTAGCCCGTAGACTTCTTCATCCCACTTCATCGCCTTCACAAGTGATCGCATCGCATGATCGCACTTATCGATATTTTCAGATTCTACCCAAATCTGTAACAAGACTTCACGGCCCGAAGAAGTCGTAAATTTATCTTCTATACGTTCGAGATTACCTGCTACCAAAGCAAATAAATAACAAGGCTTTTTAAATGGATCTTCCCATTTTACCCAACGACGACCGTCTTCCATTGTACCTTGATCTACCAAATTACCATTGGATAACATCGCTGAACATTCTTTAGGATCAGCAATAAGAGTCGTCGTAAAACGGGCCATCACATCAGGACGATCCAAATACCAGGTTATTTTTCGAAAACCTTCAGCTTCACATTGAGTACAGTAATTCCCACTAGATTGGTACAAACCTTCAAGAGAAGTATTTCCTTTGGGATCTATTTCATTCACCACTATCAATTCGAAGTTCGCAGGAACAACAGTAATAGTAAGCTCCTCACCTTCTATAACATAATCATCTTTCGATAGCTTCTTACCGTCTATACTGAGCGAAATAACATCGACCATCGGACCCGTAAGGATTAACGGTTCATTACCCGTGTGGTTCCTTCTAAAAGATGACTTGGCCGTGACTAATGTAGCGCATGCACTCAACTCAAATGTCAGATCAATATGATCAATTAGATAATCTGGTTGCTTATAATCTTTTAGATAAGTTGCACCGGGAGAGCCACCTTTTACCATTATGATCACCTTCTATTTTTAATTAAGCCTGCGTCAATTGCATGAGCTTTTTACAGTAAGATCCAAACAAACATACTACAAGCTATTCTACCCAGTTTCACTAAATGTCTGGCCTATTTCTTAATATAGTCCCAGCTTAAGCATTATACCGATTACCTAATTTAACGCTAACTACAAGCTAATGCCTTACATGCGCTCAGTCACCAAGAACAATCTGAGTACCACTATTGTGGACGATAAATGAGTAATTCAATTTGAATTAAGTCAAACACCATTAATAGACGTCTGATACAATAGGTGCTGGTATATTGATCACCAACTCGCTAATACGGCTTCATGAAATTAGCTGCATTTATTAATTAGCCGGGATAGTATATCGCTCTACCCTGTTGAGTATTACTGCTATTGAGGATAACAATGAAAGCATCAGAATTATTTGTAAAGTGCCTGGAAACTGAAGGTCTAGAATATATTTTCGGAGTACCCGGTGAAGAAAATGCACATTTTATGATGGCACTGCAAAAATCTGAAAAAATTCAGTTTATCCTCACGCGCCACGAGCAAGGGGCTGCTTTTATGGCTGAGGTTTATGGCAGACTAACAGGGCAACCTGCTGCATGCCTCGGTACGTTGGGTCCGGGTGCCACAAACCTTATTACTGGTGTAGCAGACTCTAATATGGATCGCTCACCCATGCTAGTAATCACGGGTCAAGGCGCCTCTACTCGCTTACACAAAGAATCACATCAAGTCATGGATGTAGTGGCAATGTTTGCTCCCGTCACTAAGTGGGCACATAGCATTATTCATCCAGATACAATACCCGAAGTGACACGCAAAGCGATACGCTTGGCACGAACTGAAAAGCCAGGCGCTTGTCATCTTGAGTTACCAGAAGATATTTCTCAGATGAAAACGAATAAAAAACCTCTGGAACCACGAAGATTTCGCCGCCCAGTACCTGATGATACAATTGTGGACTTAGCCTTTAAAGAAATATGCAAATCAAAACGGCCTATTATCATCGCCGGAAATGGCTGTATACGTAAACGTGCCAGCAAACAATTACGAGAACTCTGTGAAAAAACAGGAATCGGCGTAGTCAGCACTTTTATGGCTAAAGGCTGTGTTGATATGAATGCAGCCTATTGCCTGTACACAATAGGATTACAAGCTAAAGATACTATTTCTTGTGCAATAGATGCAGCGGATTTAATCATTACTCTCGGCTACGATATGGTCGAGTATCACCCGTATCTATGGAACAGCAAAAAAACTAAAAAAATCATTCATATCGATTTTTTACCCGCTGAAATTGATGAATGTTACCATCCTGAAACTGAGGTCATTGGTGACCTGGCTTACTCTTTATTACAACTTAACAATCGTTTTGGCAATGGTGAGATCCCCTCTTTCGACTTTTCACAACAAGCTGCCACCCGAAAAGAGATTGGAAAAGAACTAAGCAAGCATAAAAATGACAAAACCACCGGTACTATTCGTCCCCAAAAAATATTATCCGATGCACGTCAAATTATGGGTCCAAAGGACATTTTATTATCAGATGTAGGCGCGCACAAAATATGGATAGGTCGTCACTTCCAATGTCATGAACCTAATACCTGCTTAATCCCGAATGGTTTCTGTTCAATGGGTTTTGCCCTGCCCGGCGCGATTGCAGCCAGCCTTGTCCATCCTGATAAACGTATTTTGGCGATTTGTGGTGATGGCGGATTTTTGATGAATGTACAGGAAATGGAAACCGCTAAACGCCTTGGCTCAAATATTGTTGTGATGGTTTGGGAAGATAAAGCCTATGGTCTAATCTCGTGGAAACAAGATGCTGAATTTGGCGAGCATACTGATCTTTCCTTTGATAATCCTGACTGGTTGCAATTGGCTAAAGCCTTTGGCTGGCACGGTCATAAAATTACTAATAGTGAACACCTGTTAGGCGCCCTTGAAGTTGCCTTTCAAGAACGCGGGCCCAGTCTTGTTGCTATTCCCGTTGATTACCGTGAAAACGCTAAACTCACCAAACGCCTCGGAAATATTGCCTGCCCTGTCTAATTGAAATAGCTCAGGGAATGTAAAACTTGTGGTGTTGGTTGCTTATCCACTATTTTTTCCTATTCTGTCTAAATAGGCTTGCGATATTTGAGTAGCATGCTCAGGATATTCCTTAGGACGTGAGATATAATAGCCTTGAACATAATCTACCCCCATCTCCTTCAGACAACGTACAATTTCGATACTCTCGACATATTCGGCAATTGTTTTTCGACCTACCGAATGAGCAATTTGCACTACTGAATTCACAATTGCCTTATCAATAGGATCATGCAAAACACCTCTTACAAATATCCCATCTATTTTAATATACTCAACAGGTAAATATTTGATATGAGAAAACGAACAAAATCCGCGCCCAAAATCATCCAAAGCAAAGGTGCAACCCAACGCCTTCAAATCACTTATTAGTCTATTGGCCGCATCCAGATTTTCAATAGCAGAATTTTCTGTAATCTCAAATAGAAGATTGTGAGGTGAGACATTATACTGATCTGTAATTTCACTCACATAACTGGCGATAGTTTTATCATCTAGAGTCTGTGCGGAAATATTAATAGACAGGCTTGTATGACCTCCCGCGGCTTGAACCGCCGCTAAACTTTTAACCGCATACTTTATCACCCAGCGATCAATTTCATTCATCATATTAAAGCGTTCAGCGGTCGGTAAAAATGCATCAGGTGAAATTAATCGTCCTCTAGAATCTTTAAGTCTCAACAACACTTCATTATGCTGAATACTACTATTAGGCATTTCATTAATTTGTTTGCAGAGAATTCCGTTCTCGCGAGGTAAACGATTCATATCCAATGATGCCAAAGGCGCAATAGGCTGATATAACAATACAAATAGATTATTATCAATAGCCTCTCTCAAACGAACAGACCAACCAAGATCCTTATCCATTAAGGATTTCTCATCGGCATTTCCTACGAACATATGAGTATTGTTTCGCCCATTACCTTTTGCAATAAAACAAGCCAAATCTGCATTTGCCAAAGCTTCGCCAGACGTCTTTGTTTTTGAATCCAGCATTACCATACCAATACTGACATTGATGACATAAGATTTTGCCTCAAACATAAACCGATAACTCTCAAGCACGTTACGGTAAACATCGGCTGTATTATAGGCTGACTTCTCATCAATATTTCTCAAGATCATGGCAAACTCGTCACCCCCAATTCTCGCCAAGGTGTCTGAAGAACGAAGTCTGCAACTGAGCTGCTGACCGATCTCCAGAAGCAGCTTATCACCAGCAGCATGGCCTGCTGTATCATTAATATATTTAAATCGGTCGAGGTCCAGATACAATAGGGCGCTACTTCCCTGCCCTCTATCGAGGCGGGATACTTCAGCTTTTAGTTGCTCTTCAAAATAATATCGATTGGCAAGTTTAGTGAGCGAGTCATGAGTCGCCTGCCACTTTAATTCTTCTTCCAGTAACTTACGCACGGTGACGTCTCGAAACGCAACGACTGATCCTTCAAGAACGCCGTCAATTTTTAGTGGAAATAGAGTGCATTCGACATCGATAAATTGGCCATTGGTATGTTTGAATACAGTTTCTCTGGCGATAAGCTGCTTACCTGTCCCATATGCCCGGCTGAGTTCACATTCTGTTTCAATAACTTCGTCGCCATTGCGTAAACTGTCGTGAAATAATGAAAAAGGTGACTTCCCCGTTAGCTGGAAATCGTTAGCGAATCCTAATATCGAGCGTACGGCAGGGTTCGTAAAAGTAATGGTTCCCTGACTATTAACACCATAGACGCCATCCCCGACTGAAGCGAGTATTCCTTCTAAACGCTTATGATCTTTTTGAACTGAACTCAGGATACGTTTCATTCGGCTCATTGAATCGATACGTGCAAGAAATAACTCATCAGCTTCATTCTTAAACATGCATTCTACAGCACCGGCATAAAGAGAGTCCTTAATCACTTTATCGTGATACGTACCCGTAATTATTGCACAGGTAATGTTGGAGGTAACGGCGTTGTCCCGTAATTTTCCACAAAGTTCGTCGCCAGTACCATCCGCCATAAAATAATCAATAATCGCCAAATCGTAAGTATTCTCTAATGCTTTCTCATAGCCTTCCGCTACCGAACAAGCGGTACTGACGTCATAGTTGTGTGATTTGAGTAGGCGCCGATAGTTCACTCTCACTGTAGGTGAATCATCAACAAATAGAATTCTGATTTGTTCCTGATCATCCTGAAACTGAGGGCGAAGTTTACGTGTTTCGTTAACTATCGTCTTAAATGCATGTAGTACGCTTACACATTCTCGATAGTCATCCCACAACACCATTGCGCTTTTAGCTCTATGAGTTACCCAGTCTACCTTAGCCGGGTCTGCCTCGTGCACCAACACTATTACTTCGTAGTCGAGATTTTCTTTTTCACTCAGCGCCGCAATTAACTCATCAGCATCAGGGTCCGTTTTCTCTGGCCAACCCAAAACAATTGCATCAAAAGAGGGACGACCTTCATTTGAAGTATTGTCAATGTGGGCAAGCGCCTCAGTATAACTAACGCAAACTGTCACTTTATAATCGTGATCACGAAATACTCTAAGCACCAGATGACGTAAAGTCGCTGACACCTCAATAAGTAATACATGTCGCAAAGCCTAATACCTCGTTAAAATAATTATGCCCGTTATATTGAATCTAAAAAAATTGATAACAAGTGACTCTATAGTACTAGTCAATCAAGAATATCTGCCACAGTCCATTTTATCTTATGATCAAAGGATAAAATTTGGAGTCAATTCAGAGTTACCCTAGTGATATTAGCGGCGGTATTGGCAGTGTCTTGAGCGTAAACGGGTATAACCGTAGAAAGGGCACTGTAATGGTGAACTATTTACGTAAGAGTTTGAGATGCTAAGAGTAGTATCATGTCTAAAAGAGGTGTTAAGTAATTATGCCTGATCTGTAGCGTAAAAATCAGGCATAAATACTTCAAAATAAAAGCAGTTAAAGATGTTATCGTCGCACTAAGTGCCATTCTTTATCGATTCTAGATGCGAATATATTAAGGTCAATATATTCTCCTTCTCCACCGTTAATAGTCACGGTCGCCCCTCCTTGGTCAGAACATAGCTGTATAACACGATTACCCACTATATGATTAAAATAAACGTCATGCTGCTGTGTAAATTTCACTAATCCTTGCTGGGTTAAATCAGACAAGTACTCCATCTCTTCCGCGACCTGACTGGATTCAAGCTGAACACTATCATGCAACATACCCGCTTCTTCTTCGAGAATGAAATCGTAAAGTTTAAGCACTTCATCAGATTTTCCATCTTCAAATGCGACGACCAATTTATTTTGCAGTGCAATTATATTCGTTCTATCTTCATCATCTAAAACTTCTACAATCTCTGCATTTCGCCAAAGCTGGCTTGAAGGCACTTGTAAACTTGTAAAACAAAATTTCCATGCGCGTGACATCGGAAATTTTTGCTCGGTATTTTCTAAGGAAATATGCCATAGACAATTGCTGTCATCCGGAATACCAGGGCTAGTCATTCCATGTAGGGCACATTCATAAAATGGAGTATCAGATTCTACGTCTATCGTAGCTCCGCCAGTAATTGACATAACGACATAATTATCACCTGGCATTAACCAGTTTTGAATATTATCGCAGCTAACCTGACTTTTATCAGGCGAAAAACGATGCACTTCCACATCATTAATAAACAAACGACCTGTTAGGCCTGCATGGTTTCGAGCCTGCAATCTGTAATAGCATAATTGCTCGTCAGAAACATCATTCACTTTTAGTTCAATATGATTCATAATACACTCCTCCCAGATTTACTCGTATTGTATCAACGCACAATACTACGCTTAGATTTATCCAGAAACTCAGCTAATATTTTTAGTTCAGAACAATGTTCTGCCATGGTCCTGATCTCTTTTTTAGCCACATCGAGTTTCATCCCGGATTTATACAATAGTTTATAACATTTTTTAATATTCCTGATTTGATCTTTATCAAATCCATGACGCTTGAGTCCTTCTATATTTAAGCCATGCGGACTTCCAGCATGACCTGACACCATAATGTAAGGAGGTACATCCTGCTTAATGCCTGTACTAAATGCTGTAAAGCTATAGGCTCCTATTTGACAAAATTGATGGATTAACGTAAACCCACCGAGTATGGCAAAATCATCTACCGTTACATGACCCGCCAAAGTCGTACCGTTAGCAAGAACCGTATCATTTCCGACAACACAATCATGAGCTAAATGAACATAAGCCATGATCCAGTTTCTAGAACCTATTTTTGTTATTCCTCCTCCTTGAACAGTACCACGATTCAAAGTCACATTTTCACGAATAGTATTATCGTCACCAATAATCAGTTGAGTTGCTTCGTCATTAAATTTTTTATCTTGTGGAGCAGCGCCAATTGATGAAAACTGAAAAATCTTGTTTCGTTTTCCAATTTTCGTAGGGCCACTAATAACAACGTGTGGACCAACAACGGTTCCCGCCTCAATTTCAACGTCAGCCCCTACAATTGAGAAAGGCCCAATTTTCACATCCTGAGCAATGTTAGCGGCCGGATCTATAATGGCACGCTCATCAATCACGCTTCAACTTCCTGGACAGCACACATCAGTTCCGCAGAAGCTACTTTTGTCCCATCGACTTCAGCAATCCCTGTAAACCACAAAATATTTCTTTTTTGTTTACTTAGTACCACAGTAAATTTAATTTGATCACCTGGTACGACAGGCCGTTTAAAACGCGCCTTATCAACGCCGACCAGATAGTAGATACTATTTTCAGTAGGTTTACTTTTAAGAGTCTTGAACCCTAGTATTCCAGTCGCCTGAGCCATCGCTTCAATAATCAGGACACCGGGCATAATCGGACGATCAGGAAAATGGCCCGTAAAAAATGGCTCATTGAAGGTCACATTTTTAAGTGCTACTAGTGACTCACCGGGAACAAAATCCAGCACACGATCAATTAATAGAAATGGGTAACGATGTGGTAGATACTCAAAAATTTCTTGAATATCAAGTGTATTGGAAGACATGAATTCACCTGTAATTATTAGTTAACTTAATCATTGGCAACCTATGTGAGAACAAAAGAATTAATCTTAATTCTCTTTATTAGATTCACCAGAACTTTTTTCCAAGGCAATTAAACGACGGACATATTTGTCGAGTTTGCGATAACGAGCAAAATTTTTGTGCCATTCGTCCGTGGGTAATATAGGAGTACCAGACGAATAAGTACCTGCTTTATTAATCGATTTGGTCACTAGTGACATGGCTGTGATCTGTACATTATCGACTATATGCAAGTGGCCTAATATTACAGCACCTCCCCCAATCGCACAATGTTTACCAATAGTGGCACTTCCAGCAATTCCTACACACCCCGCGATCGCAGTGTGTGCACCAATCAGTACGTTATGAGCAACCTGAATTTGATTATCAAGCTTTACCCCATCTTCTATTTCAGTATCGTCTAACGCGCCCCGGTCGATGGTCGTATTTGCCCCTATTTCGACGTTATTACCAATAACAACACGCCCTAATTGAGGAACTTTTATCCATTCATCGTTATCTCTAGCAATACCAAAACCATCACTGCCGATCACTACACCAGGGTGAAATAAAAACTTATTTCCAAGCTGAGATTGATGACACAGAACGACATTCGCCACTAATAATCCATCTTCACCAAGACAGCAATCTCGTTGAATAACACAACCAGGTCCAATTCTGGTACCAGCCCCAATCTCTACGTTATCCTCAATAACTACATTAGCGGCAATTGTGGCATTACTACTTATTTTACAATTTTCACCAATTACGGCAGTAGGATGAACACCGACACTACTAACATGCGTTGGATTTAGAACCGTCGCTATACGGGCATAAGTTGCGTAGACATTTGAATTGATGAGCGCATTAACTGGACAGGATATGAGATCTTCTGGATGTACAATCACTGCACTTGCTCTAGTAGTTTGCAGTTGACTGCTATATTTTCGATTGGACAAAAAAGAAATGGTTCCTGGCATTGCATTTTGTAATGTTGCAACACCAGAAATTTGGCAGCTATCGTCGCCATGGACTTGTGACTGGGTAAGCTCAGCGAGTTTTAGTAAACTCAGTTTCACAAAATACACCCAATCAATTGTTATTACTTATTTTGCCAATTCTTTCATTATCTTGGAAGTTATATCAATACGCTTGCTGTGGTAAGCAACCCCTTGACGTAATACAAGATCATATTTATCGCGTTTAGATACTTTTACAATTGCTTTAAAAATTAATTTTTGTAATTTAATACCTTCTTCATTACGACGTAATGCAAAATCTTCACGATTTTCAACATTATCACGCTTCATATCACGCTGAAGTGAGCGAATTTTTCGTTGCAGCGTAATCAGTTGAGACTTACTCATCACTCGATGATCTTTCTTTAAACGTGACTCCATTGACTTAAGGCGCTTAATTTTAGCCTTAAATTTAGCTTCGCGTGGACCAAACTCTTTTTTAAGACGCGCAATTAATGCGCTCGCTGGCTTTGACTTCACTAGTAAAGTATTCATTTTTACGTAAGCTATTTTTAATTCGGCTGCTATTGCTGAACCTGCGCTAAATACTGACAACATTACAATTATTGTCATAGATAAATATTTTTTCTTTAACATAACTTAATCACCATTTTAAATTTGATACTAAAAGAATGCACTTCCAAGCGAGAACTGTACAACTTGAGTTTGATCACCTGCAAATTCTCTAATTGGTTTTGCAAAACTTAGCCTTATCGGCCCTACTGGAGAAATCCATATAACCGACAAACCACCTGAAATTCTTAAATCAGCTTCGCTAAAATCATCAACGTCTCTATATACATTACCGGCATCAATGAAAGCACTCACACGGAATGCCTTACTGTTAGTCGCGAACGGTGGCGGAAAAATAAGTTCCAACGAGGTCAGTACTTTAAAGGCACCACCGATAGGAAAATTATTAGAGTCTCTAGGTCCAAGACTGTTATCTTTAAACCCGCGAACCGATCTCACGCCACCACTAAAGTAATTCTCATAAAACGGAAGTGCGCCAGTTTGGTCATAACCATCACCATATGCAACTTCCCCTTTAAGAAATAAAGTTAATTTATGAGTAATTGGCATAAACCGCTGATGTTTATATCTTACTTTAAAATATTGTAAATCACCACTAGGCAAAGCAACTTGACCCGAAAATCGATGTAACACCCCTTTATTCGCAAATACCGCCCTGTTTCGTGTATCGTGAGAGTAAGCAGCTGTTAACTCAACAGTCTGATTTCGAGCCCCACTTCGATTAACAAAATCAAATACTTCAGTAGCAGTATTTGCCCCTGTGACAATCTTTGTTTCTTTATAACCAATACCGAATCTTATACGGTCATATTCATTAATAGGAATTCCATAGTTCATGGAAAACTCAGTTCTATCAGTTTTATAGTTTGATAAGTTTGCTGCACTGGCATTAGTTTCTTCAGTTCTCAACACAAATCCACGACTTACACCATGCTGCGTATAATAAGGATTTGTATAGTTAAGTCGATAACCGGTTGTAATGTCACTGTTGGTGATCGCTACCCCTAAGCGACGACCAGTACCCAAAAAGTTA